>Ga0209489_100325_pt1 | contig 83396 bp, 40 predicted proteins | sample SiratrowhiteBW_FD_187527 | JGI IMG/M metagenome (GOLD analysis project Ga0209489, IMG submission 187527) | Root nodule microbial communities of legume samples collected from California, USA - Siratro white BW (SPAdes) (version 2) | ecosystem: Host-associated > Plants > Roots > Nodule | place...
TATATATATATATATATATATATATATATATATATATATATATATATATATATATGAACTCAATTACTTTTCATTTATATTTGAAGTTTTTTAAAGGAAAAACTTATGACACAAAAAACATGTCATCTGTGAAAAAGTTATCAAAGCACACAAAATAAACATTATTCTAAACTCATGGAGTCAAACACAAAAAGATAGGTTATTTTTAGTTCTAGAAATACAATAATGGTGATACCTACAAGTTGTCTCACTAACTAAAGTCATGAAATTAGTTAGTGGCATAGTTTTGTTGATAGGACCCTCCATTTCTGTTATTTTTTATTTAATCCCTTTGCTTTTTTTCCCTTCCAACCTCCATTCCATGTTGTACTTTGAGTCTCAAACTCTGTTAAATTTATTTCAAAATTTGACTTTCTTTTCTAACTTATGGACAAGTTAATTTTAAATTATGAAAAAATATGCTTCATTTCATTTTTTTTCTTAAAATTATTTGTTGAAAAAATTTATCAGAACAATCATAATATACATAGTCCAGGAGTAATCAAATTATATATAAATTTTATTAATTATTATATTATTTAATTTTAATTAAAACATTTTTTTCTTGAAATTGATGGATTAGTTTTTTTACATGTATTATATGTATGAAATTTAATATCAATAAAAAAATATTTGAGATATGGTTTATGTAGAACAAAATTTGACATGCTGTCAAGATATTTTGACAAAATTTAATAAAACAATCAAAATAATATAAAATTATAATTAAAAATTTAGAGTGAAAAAACTATTTTTTATGTAAACTTCTTTACAACACAATAATTAGTAAAAGTTGCGTGATAAGAAGATAATTATATTGGTGTAAACTAATGTTGGTCAGGTCGGATAAACTAGTCTAATAATACACCTTCGAATTGGCAGATTAGATGGGGATTTTAATCCAATAAAAATCAAAATAAAATTTGCATTAAAACTTTAAGCTTTACATTAAAAAATAAAAATATGTTTACTATTATTACTATTTGTATTTTATATTAATTAAAAAAATTATACTAGATAATTAATATATTTTGCACCATTTTCTGATGTTGCTTATTTTAAATAATTTTATATAATAAATCATATAAAATTTTCTCTTTATTAGGTTAGGTCAACCAGTCTATTGTTCAAGCAAACTTAAGTTACTTGACTTATGTTTCGGATCACTTAGATATGATGATGAATGATTACTTTTGTTTTAATTATAAATTTGATGTTTTAAGTTATTAAAACAAATGACATATAAAAATGTTAATTAAAAAGATTACATTTATTTTACTAAATTTTTTTTAGTCATTTAAAATGTTCTTAGAACATAACGAGTCATAACATTATTGTCAATTAAATCTTCCTTTTAATTGACTAAATTTATTTAACATTTCAAGGGGAAAATGTAGTTAATTTCGTTTTAACCCATTCAAACATATATTTATTTGACTTAAATTACTAAATTTTCATGTTCAAGTGATTTTGGTAGGTTAAAATCTCCTTTTGGCCAACTAAAAAACATGTCACCTATTTTAACTTACTAAGATAATTTTTAATTGCCTAGATTTTAGACCTACAAAAACTGTGTTTCCTTTGCTCTTCTTAAATATGAAATAATTAAAAATTTAATAAACATGAAAATTTTTAAAACAACGAGCAAGAACTTTATATTTTGGAAAATATTTTCTTCTTAAAGTTATTTATCAACTATTACAAAATAATATCATAGTTTGATATTTTTATCTTAAAAATTATTATCATCTCTTTTAGAATTGTAACCTTGAACTCTATAGGTACTCTTGTTTTTTTGTATTTTGTGATTTTGATTTTCTTATGATAAAATTTCCAGTTTGTAAGAAATTTTAGAAGGTATTTTGTGATAAAGTTTCACTGGTGGTAGAAAATCTCATAGATTAAAAATCTTATTGTTTAGGGTTTAATCTTATGGCTGACACATTGATTTATTCGTTTATTTACAGATTTCTTTATGAATTTGTTTAGTTAATGTGATTAAACAAGTACAAGTCGCTTCCATCTGAGAGAAAACTAAAATAATAATTTTTTGTTATTATCATCTTATTATAACTCATCTAAATAACACTTTACCATCCACTGTGTAAAATGAGAGAGATTCAGTTAAAAAGTTTCTCCTTTATGTAATAATGATTAAAGAAAAAAGCTACCTTGTCATAAACCTCATAAGTAAACTGAAATAGCCTAGGATATGATGAACACATTCCATTCCATATCTTTCGTCACCTTTCACAAATAATTTGCGTAATTGGAACCTGCAAAACTTAAGTTTGGTGGGATGACTAAGATATTTAGGTCCACAGTTAGTTTGGTCCTTTGAATTTAAGACCTAACTCAACCCATCAACCCAACATTTAACTCTACAGTTAGTTCCTGTACCCAAGGTACACCACATTTGGGTGCCACCTTCTAATTTTAAGTACCTATAATTCCAAAACCTTTTCTTCATTTTCCCTTTAATGTAACCACTTTCTTTCTGTATACTGCAACATAACAAATGTTGGTGAGGTATATATATCATTGTTGGTCCTTATGCACACCACAAATAATGTTTCTTGTCTGCTCTTTCATCTGCTGGAATGATTTTTCTTTTTTATTTTAAAATGTAGTTATTACAAAAGATTAAAAAATTTACTTATGTTTTTTATTTTAAAATAATTTTTGTATTTATTTTAATTTTTAATATATATGTGTATGTATATATATAATCGTGTGGTTTATTGATTGAAATAATAGTGGTAATTTAATGTAATTTGAAAAATATGAAATAAAAGTAGAACTTTGAATAGAAAAAACATTAAAAATATCAAATATATGAATAGGTATTCTCTGTATATACAATTTCTTCTATTATGACTTTGCTTTCCTTATTAGATGAGAAATAGAGAGTCTTTTATCACATTGCATCTAACTTTAACAATAAGGAAAATTTTCCATTTCACTTTTTTTTTTGTAGTTATTTGTATGTTCGATGTCTTCGATATTTTTTATTCAAATTATTGATTTACTTTTTGTTTAATATTTTTAAATTACGTTCAATTATCATTATTATTTTAATTAAAGAACAAACTATTAAAAAATATATTTAAATTAAAATAAATACAAAATTTTATTTAAAATTTAAAAACATAAGTAATTTTTTTTATTTTACCTTTTAAAATAAAAAATCTGACAAGCAAATTGAAAAACTAAAATAGAAAATTAATATTTATTTTTTATTGATAAAATCAATTTTAAAAATAATAAAACAAAAATAAATAAAAAAACAGAAATTGTTAATCAATGTATGATTTTGATTTAAAAAAATAGAAAAAAAAGATGGTCAATGCACGATATAATTTTAAGAAAAACAAAAAACTGCAATCATAAAATAGTATACAATCGCATCTAAAAGAAATTTTGGCATATGATTTATGAAATTTTAAAAAAATAATCGTGGTTTTAAGCACAGTTATAATAAAAAATAAAAGTTTTGAAAAAAATACTTTGGAATACGATTTCAACATTGAAAATATGCAAAGTCCAAAATTGTATTTTCAACTACGAATTTTTAATAAAATTATGTTTTGGAATACAATTTACCGAATACCTTAAATTAAAGAAATTAACATTTTTTTAATGAAATTACATTACTTTCAGAAGAAAAAAAAACCCCGAATAATACATCATCCAAATTGCATACCCTAAAAAGGGACACATCAAAATACTGCATTTAAATGTCTCAGAAAAAGAAATGCTCAAAAAGCAACTGATGAACCTCCTCAGCTCTTCAAATTCAAATGGTCAAATTTTATATAAAATTTTGTACAATTCACGATTCAAGTTATACACATGTAAAGCTATTTGGAAGATAATACTTCAACCAAGTGATAGAATTTAGGGTAACATAATTGCCAAAATCAAAGTGAATTTTCTCTTTTGTAGATTTTGATTGTGCCAGTGTTGGTTTCGACATCTACCTTTAGGATAAAGGAAAAAAAAATTAATAAAAAATTGTTTACTAAAAAGAGAAAAAAAAAGCAACTAGTAAAAATTAAATATTTTCCTTTTATTTTATCTTCAATTTAAATTCAGAACAAATCTGTTTACAAGTAGAATCAATTATGGAATTTATGCTTAAAAATGGGAATTTTTTGGGTGTTTCCTTTGTAAGTCCATCCTGTGGTTCACAAACATAATCAATCCTTGATAAGTGATGTGCATTCATAAAGGAGAATTGAACTATTTATAGATATTAATAAATATTAATAGAGATAAGCATATTTATTCATATTTTTTTATTGAATTTAATAATTTTAATTATATTAAATTGACATTTAATTTTGTTAAAATCATGAATTGAGAGAATATATTAAATTTTGTATGACTATATATTTTTGAAACTGTATATTTTAGAATCTTCAATGAAAAAAACTGAAACCCCCCAAGTAAAATAGTTATTTTCTTACACAAAGTAATATAGATATAATTATATTAAATCCTTAATTAATGTAAACAAATTATTGTTTTAATCAAATTTTATAACAGCAGTGGATGTATATTTAATGTTTGTCATTGTTTAATTTATTTAAGGAAATAACTTGAAATATTTAGAAACTTAAAAAAGAAATATTCTATCTTATAAAGTTTTGTTCATTAAAACTTACCAACTTTTAAATTTATGCACATAAGACTTAGTTAAAGTATTAATTATATAATTAAAAGTTATACTATATAAATTGATTTTTATACCATGGTAGTTCCTTAATGGGTGGTGATAAATCAGGTAATTCAATTACAATTTTCTACTCAGTTGACAGTATAGTATTCTACAACTTTGAGAGAAAAACATCTTAATCAACATAAAAGTAAAAAAAAAAATAAAAAAAATAGCATGTAGCTGTTTAGGGTTTAATATAGCCATGTTAAATTTCATTAATGATTTAATTATTGTTTTTGCTTTTTCTCTTTTTATTCATTGTTTTCCATGTTGGGACTGTTAAATAGCACTTAAAGGTGTTAACAAATACTTATCTTACTGTAATCACAAAAAAGGCATTCATGTATTTTATTATAAAAATGTTAATGATTTTTACAAATAAGCAATAAACAAACTCCAGCCCTAAACTAATAAGCATCTTTCTTAACAAAAACACTATCAGGAATTAAAAATAAAAAATAAAAATAAAAGAGTGTTATTTTAATAATTAAAAAATGCTATTAAAGAAAATAAAAAATAAAAAAGTACTAATGAATAAAAAAGTCAGCCAGAGATTTGATTCCATGTAAACTAAATTTTGAATACTTACTTATTAAAAGATGCATTTATGACTTATGTTTAATGTCTAACAATATAGGAAATGGATAAAAAAAAAAAATGAATGGGTAATGGAAAAAATAGGAAAAGAAAAGATGAAAATTGAAGAGATGCAGGTGTTGATGGATGGTAAATTTACAGGATGACTCAGCATGAGATGAAATGAAAGAAAAAGGAATGAAATGAAATTGACGTTGATGAAATGGCAAGAGGGAGAGCATAGCTTTGTTCTGTGATGCCGTACTTGCATTATATAAGAGAATTTTCATGTCAGAAAAGAAAATGGATGTTTGTTTATATGCATGCGTTGGAAGGCATCTATTCCAAAGCTCATCACCTACCACTGATAACTCCACTCCTTCCTCTTTTATCATCACTCACATTTCCCTTCTCTCCCTCTTACCCGACCACCTTTCTCTCTGTTCTTCAGATAGTTCCACTCCAACATAGATTCACTTTCACATTTTCCACTTATTTATAGTGGAATAGGATTCTAGCTTATATAGACAAGCTTGCTTTTGCTGACACCCCAAGATTCGGAGGCCTCAAAGATCTGTCCTTTTCAGTTTGTTCCACTGTTGGAGCCTCTTAATTTCTGACGGGGCTGTTTCAAAGATCTGGGATTTGAGGCTTCTCACTTTTTCTTCTGAATGAGTACTGGTTTATTGGTTGTAGGTGTGTTATCTCTTTAATTTGAGTTATTTTCAATCTCATGTTTGTGTTTTTTGGTTCCTTTTCCTTCCAATTTTTTTTATGAACTTGTTGTTTTGATTGATAATGTCTTTGTGTTGAACATTGTAGGTATCGAGTATTTCTGAAGAATGGGGTCTAGTCTTAATGCTGAATTATCCAAGAAAACTCCCATTTTTGGTCTCAAAGTTTGGGAAATATTTGGAATTGTAGTTGGATTGTCGATAATAGCCATTCTTGCTCTGGTCTCACTTTGCCTCACGTCAAGGAAGAAATCTGGGAAAGAGAAAGAAAGGATCCCCCTTAGTCAAATACCAACTGTCTCAAAGGAAATCAAGGAAGTGCGGGTTGAACAAGTGCCAGCTAATGCATTTGCTCCTCGTGATGGAATACTTCTCACAATTCGGGACAAGTCCAGTGGCAAGGAATCAGACAATGTCATGGTTCATTTAGGTGTGGGGAAGATGAAGAATGGGAATAGCAGCACTCACTCAGATTCATTTCGCTACACAGAGAAAGATGGAAGCGGTTCATACTCACAGTCCGGAGAAGAAGGTAGCTCTGGCACGTTTACAGTGTACAAGCAATGTTCTTCACACCCTATAACAGCTCCCTCACCTCTATCTGGCCTTCCGGAATTCTCTCAATTGGGTTGGGGTCACTGGTTTACCTTGAGGGATCTTGAACTTGCCACCAACCGTTTTTCCAAAGAAAATGTCCTCGGTGAAGGAGGGTATGGAGTAGTTTATAGGGGGCAGCTGGTCAATGGAACTCCAGTGGCAGTTAAAAAGATACTCAATAACAAGTGAGTTTCAGTACAATGTCCAATTGTTCATTCTAGATACCTTAGTTGCTTTGTATTTGTTCCTTCTCTGTTCAGCTGAAATTCAACTTCTAAGGTTTTTGGTTTAGCAGTGGTCAAGCAGAGAAAGAATTTAGAGTGGAAGTTGAAGCTATTGGCCATGTCCGACATAAAAACTTGGTTCGCCTTTTAGGGTTCTGCATTGAGGGAACCCACAGGTATCACAATTATCATCTCAACATACATGATTTCATAAGTTAACTCTTAGACTCTTACAATTGTACGATTATAAGTAACCAAAACGAGTTAGCTCCAAGACTCAAATGATTTGAAGAGATCAACTCCTTTTTAAATGTTTTCACTCTAGTATGTATTTATGTATGATTAGGTCATTTATGTAGTTTGTTCTTAATAGTACTAATGTATCATCACACTTTCTTATGGTGGTTTGCTACTTTTCTCTATTATCAAATTGAAATGTGGAATTATTGTTGTGTTAAGAGTATTATATTTGATATACTCGCAGGATGTTGGTTTATGAGTATGTCAATAACGGAAACTTAGACCAATGGCTTCATGGAGCTATGCGCCACCATGGATACCTTAACTGGGAAGCACGTATGAAGATTCTGCTTGGCACAGCAAAAGCGTGAGTGTCTGCATCTATGTTACTTCTATCTTTTCTTAGTCCTTATATAAAGCAATTTACTTGTTTCAGGCTATCATATTTGCATGAAGCAATTGAGCCAAAGGTGGTACACCGTGATATCAAGTCAAGCAACATATTAATTGATGATGATTTCAATGCCAAGGTTTCAGATTTTGGCCTGGCCAAGTTATTGGGTGCTGGGAAGAGTTATGTAACCACAAGAGTTATGGGAACTTTTGGGTCAGTAACTTTGTGCTTTGCTGAAGTTTTCCCATAATCAGTATTGTTAGTTTTGTAAGGAAAAAAAACTGTTCTTATTTGTTTATTGCTATAAATATTTCACAGATACGTGGCTCCTGAATATGCAAATACTGGTCTTCTAAATGAGAAGAGTGATGTTTATAGCTTTGGTGTTTTGCTATTGGAAGGAATTACTGGAAGAGATCCAGTTGACTATGGTCGACCAGCAAATGAAGTGAGTAAACTCCTCTTGGGCAAAATCCAGCTTTCAGTATGTGTGCACTATTTGTTTTTTGAGCAATTCACCAAATAATCCTGTGTACTGGTTCAAATTCTGCAGTAAGTTCGGATCATTCAGCTAAATTGCAGCACTAAAGTAACTGTATGGTTGTCTTGTGTATTTGAGGCTAATCTCAACATATGTTATACCCATAAAACCTAATTATTTTCTTCAACACTGAAAGAAGCAGATAATTGGGACATTAGGATAAATTCTTAGTTGTTTTTGTAGAAATAATTTTTTTTCATATTCATTACTTGTTATCTGCTCTGGTGTAAAGAATAGAAACTAGTCTTCTACTTCCATTATTACTGAGGACCCCCTCCTTCAAAGCTAAATTCTTTATCCTACCCTTTTGAAGTTTAATCCCAAGCTTGCTCTAACACCTTACATGGTGGACCTCCCTAAAATTTGGGATGTACTTTGAAGAGTTCATGATCGATCACATCACATCACATACAATTTAACTACACAGTGTGTGAACTCTGGCTTGACACCTGCAATGGTTATCAGAGGATTAGTTTGGGTGAATGGCTATAAATATTCCTCACTTCAGCACCTTTTGCTCGATTATTAACAAAAATCCTGTGTTCTTTATAACTTATTTCTACATGACAGGCTCTGATAAAGTGGTCTTAACTTGCCTGTACCAATTATCTGCATTACTTTCAGGTGAACCTGGTTGATTGGCTGAAGATGATGGTTGGAAATAGGAGATCAGAAGAAGTGGTGGACCCCAACATCGAGGTGAAGCCATCCACTAGAGCTTTAAAACGGACTCTCTTAACGGCTTTAAGATGTGTAGATCCAGATTCTGAGAAAAGGCCCAAGATGGGCCAAGTCGTTCGTATGTTGGAGTCAGATGAATACCCTTTACCTAGAGAGGTTTGTTTTTCCCCATTGCCATGATTTAAGTCAACAAACTCTGTTGCTATATCCGACAAAAACTTACTAATTATTTTTCAAAATTAACGTTAGATGAATTACATGTTCCACCCTGAACATTTGAAACTAGTTCTATAATTGACGAGTTAAAGCAGTTTTATGTTGGATGAAAAAATTTTATACCGGGTTTTACTTTAGTATTAACTTGCTTTTAGAGTGAAGACTTAGAAGCATAAATCACATAATTTCAAAATATTCTATCTTTGAGATGGATTTGGGCTTACATAACATAACATATGATTTGATTGGTTGCGTGAATGTTCAGGACCGAAGACACAGAAGAAGAAATAGAGGGGGTAGTGGAGAAATGGAGTCCCAGAAGGAATATTCTGACACAGACAGAAGTGAGATTCAGGATTGGAGAGAAGAAAGAAGAGGGTGACAATACAAATGACCCTAAGATGGATTCTGATTCAGAATTGGTGGGATGTACAAAGTGGAAGTGGTAGCTTTTTTTTTTTTTTTCTATTTTCTTCCATACCTTTTTAGATTATTGGATGTTTGGGTACCTATGATGGACATTGTAGAGGGACTAGTATCTGGAGATATTTTCAATTTCAATCTTTGTTCTGGCATGCATTGGTCAGTTCTTGGATAAGGTGTGTGTACAGAATTTTGTATCTTTCTTCCTAAACTATATTTCATAGTCAGAGTTGCTACAACAGTGGTTTAGGGATGACAGGAATAAATTGTTGTATGTAATATTTATGGTAAAATTTATGATACATACAAATCTAATTCATATTCTTGTATGAGGATATGTGTGAGTATAGGGGTGATTTTTATATCAAATTATGAAAGTAAAATTATTAGTAATAAAAATATTTAAGAATTATTTAAAGTTTGATTTTCTACATTTATGACTTTTGTTTAAATTTATAAAATTAGATTTGTCTTAAAAAGATCAATGTTATCTCCATCAATATTTTATGAAGTAATGTTATTTGAATCATACTTTTAGAAAAAAAAAAACTTATTTAAGAGCAAATTTTAAAATAATTTTTATTTAAAATTTACAAAAGAATTTAAAAAAACAAATTATTTATGGGTATTCATGGATTCCTATTAGTATAAAATAATATACGGGTATTTTTCAACCAGATATACAACAAGTAGCGAGACAAATTTTTTTAGAAAAAATTAGTGGGTAAGTTTACAGCTTGACAGTTCATGAACTTCACAATAAGTTTTGCTTCGATCACGTTTTCATCTACTAGATTCACGTCATCTTAATTAGAGATGTCAGAATATCATTATATAAGAAATTACATTTTAGTGGGTATTACTCTTATACAATAAATGTTAGATGTATAATTAACATTTATAAAATCTATTAAATAATTCTAAATTTGTCTACAATGTACTTTTGTTTTATTTGTATACAAAAAGTACGCTTCATATTTTAAAGATATTGAATGCTAAATACATTTAACTTTTTATTTGATATTTTTACGAAGTGATTGGAAGATCCATAAGAGGATTCATTGGAGAATATCATATTACTCTAAATAAATGTCTTTATATTTTTAATTTAAAAGTATTGTGATATTTGATATTTGTATCAGTATTTTATTTTAAATTTTGACAAGTTTATCATGTATTTGATAATTTATTTTTAAGATAAATAATATAATTATTATAAAAATAATTTTTTATACTTGTAGAAAAAAAGAAAAGATGAAATATAGGAAAAAAGAAAAAAAATAAAAGGTAAAATAATAATTATCAGTGTAAAATAATATATCAATTATATATGGGAGCTTCGTACAGCACTGGTCGTGAGTCAAGAAGCTGAACCACGTAGCGTCATACAAGACTAAACGTACGGCATGCCATCAACGGCAGAGTAGTCGGAGAAAGCATTGATCATGCTAATGGCATTTTTGGTATTTTAAAATAATGTTTTGCATTATATAAGGCAATAGTTTCTGTAACCCTACATTACTCGTTCTTTTTTCAAAATGTCACTATTATCAGGTAGTTGTTTTTTTTTTACAATATAAATTGTTTTCTACGCTTAATAAATTATTAATAATATCTTTTATTTTAAAATTTATTTATTAAATAATTTTTTTTCTCTTTCAATACAAATAAATATCTCTGTTATATATGTATGATATTTTTAAAAGATATGATATTTTTTATTTTTTTTCTTGAAAGATAAATATGGACAATTATCTATTTTATTTTTTATTAATTTGTTAAAGTGATATATTTTATTATTAAAATATTTACAATTTATTTGATTAATTTTAAAAATTTAATTAAAGATATTTTTTAAATATTTAGATTTTTGATAATAAATTTTAAAAAATATAAATATTTTATAATATTTATAAGATTGTTTTTTATTATTTATCAATAAAGTTTGTTAATATACATTAATAATTAAGAAGAAAAGAGAAGTCTTAACAGTTTTTTTCTTAGTTACACTATTATATATTAAGAATTTCAAATACAAGAAATACTTTTTATCGTGCATGAAACAATTGTTCTATTATGTTTATCATATCATTGAAAAGAGGCTATTATCTTTATCATATCATTGAAAAGAGGGAGTTGCTGTCGTGGGTGAGTGTCCGGAGTTTAGTGGTGGGTAGTGGTGCGACTCAAACTTCTTGAGCGAGGGTGAGTGGAAGTGAATGTGTTTTCGTTGGTTTCGTATGAGTGAGTGCAGATTTCGTTTAAATTGTTCGTAGAAATATTTTTTGAAAATAATTTCTGGAAAACGTTTTTCAAATTCTATTTTTGAATTTAGAAAAACATTTTTAGAATTACTTTCTGCACTTTCAAAATTCATTCCGAAAAATTAAATTTAAAAGTTATTTTTACATCTTCAATATTAATTTTGGAATATCATTTTTACACCCAAGAGTAATTATGAAGGCCTTTATATAATAATGCAGGAAGCAAGTAGCTTCTCTAAGATCCAACAATAAAATGGGCCTCCAATCTAGTTCACTTCAAAAGTTGGGTCACTAGCCCAAATCATAGTCACACATGTTTGGGTACTGAGGATCGGTGCCGATCAACCAAAAAAAAAAAAGGGAAAGAACGGTGAAATTCAATCACAGTCCCAGTGCTTGCAGGGAAGGTGCTCTCATCACGCTTCTTCTCGTTGTATGAGAACACAAGACAGGGTCCTCACCTCAATCGTGCGGTGCGCATCGGCCTCTGCGTCTCCGATCCGAATCGGCAACTCGGTGAGTCACTCTCGCTCGATCTCCTTTTCAACTGCTTCTTCTTCTTCTTCTTCCCTTCCCTCTTTTTCTCGATCTGTCACAATCGAGAAAGCTCCAAGACTCAAATCCAAATCACCAAACTATTCCTTTCACAACCCTATCACTCCTATTAGCGTATCCCTCAACTCTTAGTTAAATCAATCGCATGTAATGCTTAATTCTCATTCATGTTACTACTCCTGCTATTTTCAACGTATTCAGCACTAGCTGCCTGAGCCAAAGTTAACATAACTGCTTTCGATTCTCTTATAATTACTGTTGATTTGAACTGTGTTGAATTTGGTCGCTTTTCATGTATTAAACGTTTGCGTGCATCGCATTGCTTTCTTCTCACAGGCTTGGTGATGGAACAGAGGTTTTAAGTTTTAATTGAATTAGAGCGAAGTGATTTGGATTGTTTTGTAATAACCTATGGGGACTGAAAATCCTGGTCGTCCAACCTTCCCTTCAAGGCCTTCTCCACCGCCTTTTCCTCCTACACGGACAGTGACACCTTTTTCATCAACCGGTTCCGGGGTTGGATCAGAGCCTCCATCTTTTCGTGCCGCTCCTCCGGCTCCTCCGCCGCAAGCTGTCACGCCATTTTCCTCAGCCGGACCTGCTGCAGTTAGACCAGGGGGACCCAGTTTTAGACCTGCACCACCAGGGAGGTTCAATGATCCGTCAGTGCCTTCTCCTCCTCAATCATCCAATGCCCCGCCGGCTGGTGGACCCTTTCAGCAGTTTCCGGCACCGCCCTTCCCCCCGACAATGCAGCCACGTGGTCCTCCTTCGTCTATGGGACAACCATCAATTCAATCTTCACCTGGTCTAGCACCGCCGTTTCCCACGTCTCTTCCAGCTCAGCCACAGATGCCTTTTGTTCCAATGGGCTCTCCTCCACCTCAAAGTGGTGCTCCTGCGCATATGGGTTCAAATGTTCCTCCACCTACATTTCAGCAATCTTTTCCTGGGTACCCGAGTAAGCAGACTGGTCCTGAAATGCAAGGTCCACCTTTGCAATCCTCTTTCCCTGCTAATCAAGGGAATTTTGGGCCCGTTCCACCTGCTGGAGCTTCTCCTTTTTTGTCTCATCAAGGAGGTTATGTTTCATCACCCCCAGTGGCTCCTCCGCTTGGTATCCAGCCAATGCAGCAGCAACCTGGATCTGTGCCCCCTATGGGTGCTGTTCAGGGCTTGGCAGAAGACTTCAATGCCCTCACAATGCAAACTCGTCCTGGAACAATGGATCCATTATTTGACCCCAAGGAACTTCCAAGGCCATTGGAAGGTGATGTTGAGCCAAAGAATTTGGTTGACATGTATCCCATGAACTGCCATCCCCGGTTTCTACGACTCACAACCAGTGCCGTACCAAGCTCCCAGTCCTTGGCTTCTAGGTGGCACCTTCCACTTGGAGCAGTTGTATCTCCGCTTGCTGAACCTCCTGATGGGGTTAGTGCTTCTGTACCCTATTTGGTGAGAGAAACATACTGGTCATGTTTTTTGCAAGTATTCACTATTCTTTTTTTTCAGGAAGAGGTGCCTATAGTTAATTTTGCTCCAGCTAGTGTTGTTCGCTGCAGAAGATGTCGCACATATGTGAATCCTTATATGACATTTACAGAAGCTGGAAGGAAGTTCCGTTGCAACGTCTGTACCTTGCTTAATGATGGTACTTTTCACTTTCATAACCTCATCCTTTAGATTTAAAAAATAAAATGTCAAAATAAGAAAATAGATGGAATTTGGTCTCAACTCAAGTACTTTGGCCTGCACACTTTATCCTGAGAAAAGGTTTTCTCGGAGGATCTGAAAATTCATTAATTTCTGCCAGTATCACTTGCGTTATATTAGTTGTGCCCACTGGTGCATTTCATAATAGAATGCACATACTGCACTTGCTTACCTTTGCAAAGTGGAGTAAGTTTTCAGTGTCATGGGGGTCTAAAGTTGCTCTCTGGTTTTTGCTACTCTACATATTCATGTCAGTTGTGCTGTGTGTTTATTACTATCATGATAAATGGACCGTTATTACTTATGATGTACAGGTAACCCACTTACATGATTAACAATTTCCATGAAGAAATTTACTTGTTTTTGACAAATAAATAATATCATGCATATTGTAATTGGTTGAATAGTATCTTTCTTATGATGTTAATATATTGAGTGTTATGTACAGTTCCTAGTGAATATTATGCACAATTAGATGCCACTGGAAAAAGAGTTGATATAAATCAACGGCCTGAGCTTACGAAGGGGACTGTAGAATTTGTTGCCCCTGCTGAGTATATGGTGCGGCCTCCTATGCCACCAGTGTATTTCTTCCTCATCGATGTTTCCATATCTGCAGTTAGAAGTGGCATGATTGAGGTAAACACTTTACTTCTGGCACAATGTGCCACTTGTACTGCACTTTGATAGAGCTTACATTGGTTTATTTATTTTTGTAGAAAAATAATAAATCATACTATTGGGTAATATATGTCCTTATTTTTGTGTGTTAAATGGGTCATAGTACTTGATTCATATAATATTGATTCCAGTTACGAAGAAGAAAATAGTTATCCTATAATGTACTTTGCATTTGATTAGTTTATTTAGATGAGAAGATTATTTGCTCAATTGCAAACTTATGTGGTTTTCATTTTCACTAAAATTTATAAGTCATATCTTTTAGATGATGTTCAATTCTGTTTTTTTGAGTGACTATTGACTACTGAAACACACAGTAATTGTTTGAGTTTATTTCTCATGTATATTCGAGGGTTGCATGTTTGCCTTCACATCCTATGTTTTATGAGCATGCATTAGTCATCTGTGCATGATTACTTTTTGCCTAGAATGAATTTTGAAAGAATTTCTTTTGGAAGAACGAGTTTCTATTGGGAATATTGACCAAAGTGAGTTTTGTTGAAATGAGATTCTTTTGGATATTGCGACCACCAAATTGTTCTATATTGTACATAAAGCGAAAGTGTTGAAAATGAAATTTACCTAGAAGTAACGTTTAGTCATTTACTTATTCACAAACATTTTCCCGTGCAACTTTGGGTTGTAAGATGCATTTTTGCATTTGAGGTTACTTAATTACCAATTCGTCTCAAGTTCCAACTATTTTTGGGTTGCTTTAGTTCACTTTATTTTGAGTGCTGATGTTACTGTTCTAACTGCAGGTTGTGGCCAATACAATCAAGTCATGCTTGGATGAGCTGCCTGGCTTTCCACGCACACAAATAGGGTTTGCAACTTTTGACAGCACAATACATTTTTATAACATGAAGGTTTGCGATATTGTTTGTATTACTATAGTTAATAATATATGTCTGCTCCCCTTATTACTTTATACTAATTATTTTGTGTTTCATGCTTTTGCAGTCTTCCCTGACTCAACCACAGATGTTAGTAGTGTCAGATCTGGATGATATATTTATTCCGCTGCCAGATGATCTTCTTGTTAACTTGTCTGAATCTAGAAGTGTGGTAGAAACCTTCCTAGACAGTTTACCAACCATGTTCCAGGACAATGTTAACTTGGAATCAGCTTTTGGTCCTGCTCTTAAGGCTGCATTCATGGTTATGGTATGTTTGTCCGTTTTCAACCTTTGATGGTGATTTTCTTGCCATAATAGCATTTACTAGTTTTTTTCAACAGGTAGTGAACTTAGTACATTTGACAAAAATTTGGTATTAACTGACACCAAGTTACACATAGCTACATGAAGTTTAAGACATCAATTTTCAATGTAGAAAGTGAGAGGTAGGCCACATTGAATGTTTTCAATGTGCAAACCTATTTTTCTTGAAAAAAAGGCTTCAATAGTAACCAGGAGAAATATCAGTATATGATTTAATATTTGAACTAATATTAATGTAGATCTGTCGCTCCTAGATACTTTAATATCTATGAAGAATTGTGGTATGAATTGGGTAAGACCAGTTCTAGGTATTTCACATTTCTTTGGGCTTCTGTTAGGGAGTTCTTAATATAATTTCAGGGACAAAAGTACAAAATAGTCATGATATTTGGAATTGTGATACTTGTTTGAGTGTTTTTAGTGTCAATTATGAAGTTCGAATTTTTGTATGCATTAAGTTTCTTTGATCTAAGTTAATCGGTTACTTATGTTGTATTTAATACATACTTGAGGCTAATGATGTTGTGTGATCCATGTGAAAAAAATTTGCCTAGTCTGATAAAGCTTCTGATGTTTAAGGCCCACTTTATAATTGATCAGTTATGTTAAAACAACCAAGTGCAGACCACCCAAATGTGGCATATCTCAAGATTTAACTCCCCAAGCATTGCTGGGTACACTAAACTACGAGAAGATTGCTTAATAAATCAAATGAAACATATAGAGAAACAATTTACTCCTTGCAAAATGGCGGGCCATTTTGTTAGCACGCTGTATTGAGAATTTATTGAATTTTCTGTACATCTTTTCCTATGCATTTAACAATGTCACTATCTTATACGTTGCTTTGTTGTGCTTTTTCCATACTCTCTATGCAGAGTCAACTTGGAGGTAAATTGTTAATATTTCAAAACTCACTCCCATCTCTTGGTGTTGGCGGCTTGAAGTTACGGGGAGATGATTCCCGTGTTTATGGTACTGACAAAGAACATGGACTGAGACTGCCTGAAGATCCATTTTATAAACAAATGGCCGCTGAGTTTTCCAAGTACCAAATCTCAGCAAATGTTTATGCATTCAGTGATAAGTACACAGACGTAGCCTCCTTGGGTAATTTTTTACATTTTGTTCTGAATTGTGCGGTATTCAAACTCTCTTAAAAAGTGCCTTGCCTTTCTATTTGGATTGGAAGACTTCTGATTGATAAATCTGATGGATGATTCTTTATTGTTAGAAAATTGTTTATGATGTCTTGATCCATTGATTTTATGGGCTTTTACAAAGTATGTTAAAATTTTCTTTGGTCTATAACAATCTTACCAATGAATATCTTTGATCACCTTGTATTGTACATAAATAGTCTGCACTTGATACATGACATCATGGCTCTTGTATCCAGTTAAGAGTTCTATCGAGTTAGTTCATCACTTTATTTTGATCATTGAATAATCTTACATGAATGACTGCCATATTCTCCCTTGATGGTGGTGTTATTAAAGATGCACGGGATTGAATGATTGTCGCATTTTCCCTTGATGCGTTGTGATTATAAATGTGTGCGATGTGGAGATGTACTGTCTTCTGTGGATGTATTTTCAAAAAAACACTGACCTGTAAGTGCTTGAAAGAAATTAGTATATTATGCATTGATGTCTAGTTATTCTGTAAATAGTACCCCCACCCCCAACTCTGAAAAAAAATTATAATAGATTTTGTTCTCTCCCAAGCGTAGCAGGTGTTCTTTTAAGCACTAATTTTTTTGGCATGCTAATGATCCTATACTTGAGAAAGTGAATTATATATTTATAATTTGCTGGCTATTTAGGAACTCTGGCAAAATATACCGCTGGTCAAGTGTATTTCTATCCAGCTTTCCAATCAGCTATTCATGGGGATAAATTGAGACATGAATTAAGGAGAGACCTTACCAGAGAAACTGCATGGGAAGCTGTAATGCGTATTAGATGTGCAAAAGGTCTGTGCATCCATTATGTCTTGAAAATATTTTCCTTCATTGCCTCCTTTTGTTTATTTGCTGTTTCATGCAACTTGCATATAGTATGATAGGCATAAAATTGCTGATAATTACCTGTGTTTGTTTGTAGGCGTTCGCTTCACAACTTATCATGGAAACTTTATGCTAAGGTCCACTGATTTGTTAGCCCTTCCTGCTGTAGATTGTGATAAAGCCTTTGCTATGCAGTTATCACTTGAAGAGACATTATTGACAACTCAGACGATGTATTTCCAAGTTGCATTGCTGTATCCTTTCTTTGATAATTCTTGAGATGAGTTCTAGGGCCAGTTTGTTTAAGGATTACAAGAAGTGATTCTATTATAAAATAATCTGGTGATAATTTTAGAGATTTTGAAAGAAAAAAAGACCGAATCTACTTTATGCTTGTTTACAATCATAGAAATATATATTTTTTTAAAGTAGTTGATTTTATGGGAAGCTTCAAACTGCTTCTGATTTTAATCAGATTTTAAATTCTTTTCAGCTTCTTAATTATTTTAAAAACTGGAATAAACACCTCAAAAACTAAAAGAAGTTATTATTTTGAAAAAAGAAAAACTGTAACAAATGGATCCCCAATTTGTAACACTAATTTTATTATCAATCATAATTTTTAATCTTATATTTGAGTCTAGACAATGGATCACCAATTTGTACACTAATTTTATTATCAATCATAATTTTTAATCTTATGTTTATGAGTCTAGACAATGGATCACCAATTTGTACACTAATTTTATTATCAATCATAATTTTTAATCTTATGTTTATGAGTCTAGACCGCTTTATTGTAATGTAAGAATATTTATTATTTGAACAGTATTATAAAGAAGCACAAATTGAAATTCAGTTTTATATTGGCGATTGACTACTTAATGCTATCCTCTTTAATTCATTCTTGTACACTGCCCATTTATGTTACTTGTCGGAACTGTTGTTTTCGTGGTACATTTAACATTTAGAGATTCATTCCCTCTTTTTGCATTGAAATATTGTTAAGTTATTCTTTCTTTCAAGAAATTACTCTCCATTTGAGATGCTATCCTTGGATGTTCAGTTATATTTTTGAAGAGTTTGTTTCCTTCGGAAGTACAAAAAAACTGATTTGATGTTATTTCTATCCTTTTCACTTTTGGTAGTTCATTCAGTTCATTGTGTCATGCTTTGTTTTACTAGTTCTTCACTGTTTAACATTTATTGGGATGTCTGTTATGCTTGATATTCCTTTTTGTTAGGATGTTTAAGATGTGAAATATTTTCTAAGCAAGTTGCATCCCTAACGACAAAATAGATATACTGCATCTTGTGGTGAAAGGCGAATAAGAGTACACACAATGGCAGTTCCAGTAGTTACAGAGTTGGCAGATATCTATCGAATGGCTGATACTGGTGCTATTGTATTGCTGTTAAGCAGGCTAGGTAGATTAATTGGACTTCTGGTCTATTGACATTGTACATTATGGATAATAGCTGCTTCTTATCTTCTAAAACGGTTCTTTCATAATTGCAGCAATTGAGAAAACATTATCCCAAAAACTGGAAGATGCACGGACTGCTGTTCAACTAAGAATTGTGAAAGCCCTCAGGGAATATCGGAATCTTTATTCTGTACAACATCGCTTGGCCAACAGAATGATATATCCTGAGTCTCTAAAGTTCCTAATTTTGTATGGATTAGCACTTTGTAGATCAACAGCTCTACGTGGAGGATATGGTGATGTTCCTCTGGATGAACGTTGTGCGGCAGGACACATAATGATGACTGTATCAATAAAAGGATTGTTGAAACTTCTCTATCCTAGTTTGATTCGACTTGATGAATATCTTCTGAAGGTATACATTACTTACCTTGAAAAGTTACAAATAATATGGTTCAACTGTAAAATTCATAAATTATTTCTTCGTGTTCCAGGCATCTGTACAGGCTGATGACTTAAAAAGTGTTGAGAGAAGGTTACCTTTGACAGGGGAGAGCTTAGATTCTAGGGGCCTTTATTTGTATGATGATGGTTTCCGGTTCATTATATGGTTTGGCAGGGTGATTTCACCAGATATAGCCAAGAACTTACTCGGGCCAGACTTTGCAGCAGAATTATCGAAGGTATTGTGTATTCCTGCCTTACAAAAATAGGTTCATAGTAGGTATTTTTCAACGCAAAGGAGAGTTTATTATAGGTTGTCTGTCACCTTGAGCAGCTAGTTATCGCTTCGATCTCTAAGTTCAAAGTTGTTTTTTGGTTCTTATTTAAGTAAAATCATTATATGCTCTTTCTCTTGTCCTACCTGGTGTGTACAATGTTGACTCATAAGTTAATGTCATGTTCATCTTGCATGCATGTAGTAAAAAATGACGTTGTATGAACCATGTGACCGACCTCACGTAATAGAATAAGGTTTTTGTTGTTGTAGTTATCTTATATGCCAATTTTATCTTTTGATATTTTTGTATTATAATAGAAAAGTCATATTGTACATTAGCCATGAAATTTCAATTAAGTATGAAATACTTTGATATGAGCATCATCTTCATGATAAAATACTTAATTCCATGGTCAAATTGTGTGAAAAATTCATTGACAGTAGCACCGTGATAGCTGTGAAGCGGTGCAGTTTTTGAGAAGTGTCCGCAGTCGTCCAATCATGGTGATAATGGCAGTCGTTTGTGGCACTACAGGGAGGCATTTTGAAATCCCATTTTACCCTCAACGCTGTTACATTTTGGGGTTTTCTTGGGGACAACCTTTTCGAAACGGAAAGAAATAGATAAAACCTAATTCCAAGTAGTTTGCCGTGTTTCTCTCACGCATCTACCCTTCTATGGGTTCTGCACTTCGGTCTTATCTGAACAGTATACTGAACCACCTCTGTTTTTTATTCCTTGCAACGCCCATGTCATAATCTCTAGGACTGGTTTGAACAAGTTCTTCCTCAACCTCTCTTGTGCACTGGTGAAGCCCACAGATTAAAACATAGACCATAAGGCGAAGAAATGAAAAATGTTAACGAGTGTTAGAATTACTGTGACTCGTGACATTTTTTTTTTTCTTTTTTGTCTCTAGTCTGACATTTGTTTTCTTATTATCATCCCTTAACCAAATTCACTTTTAGTCTATTTTGTTGCTTTTTACTTGTATGTTTGCTTAAGAATGTGATCAGTTATTGTTATATACATACAAATATGTCATCAGTTTTGACGACTTCTTTTTTATATTGTTTTAACATGTATATGTACATGGTATGGTTTATTTTATTTATTTTGGTTAAAAAGTTTTAAAATAGTAGCCATTTTGCCATAACATTTGTGCGGTTGTAATATTACCTTTTTGTTGCATCGATATTGATGCATATTATTCTTAACTCCTTGTATGGCCAATTCATAGCATCATATCATAGTAGAGTAATTGTATTTTTTCTTCCTCTTCTATTTATCTAATCGAAAAAATCTGTTGCTGTGTGTATGCCTTGTTTGTTTTAACAGACTACACTCAGTGAGCATGACAATGAAATGTCAAGGAGATTGATGAAGTTACTTGAGAAGTTGAGAAATACAGATCGTGCATATTACCAGTTATGCCACCTTGTCAGGCAAGGTGAACAGCCCAAAGAAGGATTCCTCTTTCTTGCAAACCTTGTTGAGGACCAGATGGGTGGTAACAGTGGGTATGCTGAATGGATGTTACAGATATCCCGGCAAGTGCAGCAATCATAATAAACAGGTATGGCTTGTATTCCGTTATAGAAAAAATTTAGTTAAATCTTGTGTTTTTTCAAGGTGTGTTATGAATGGACACTGAATTTTACGATATGAATATCCAGTATCTTTGACTGACTATTGTAGTATTATCCTTGAAAAACTGTTTTAGTTCCTTGAAGGCAGAGCTTATGTTTTAAATTCCTATAGATGATCTGAATATAATCACTTATCAACTTTATATATTGATTCCCTCTTTTGGCAGCTTCCCTGGCTAAATAAGCAGTTTTTAAAGTCGGGTTTTATTATTTGTCTCGCAAGTGAGGACCATTTCTTTCTACATTGGAAATGTATTGAATCTATCCTTTCTGGTGGTCGGACAAGCATCCTTGAGCTGGCTAAATTGATCGTGACTTGTGAGTAGGATGCTTTTGGGAGATTGTTGATGCATCCTGAGATGTATCGATTAGGTTAAACATGTTTTTATGTCTCCGATAGAGGGAAAAGAGGAACTTTTTTGTTTTTGTTATTTAACCTTGTGAGATAAGTTGTCATTTTCTGTCTTGTATTTCCTTTTGTCGTCACCTTATGGTTGATTCTTTCATTGTAGAAAAAGAAAGTAGATGGAGAACTGAGAAGAGATGGCATGTCAAATCTGTCTTGCGAAATCGTAAATTTTGATTGTTGACAATTGTTATTTATTCTGCTATATAATGATGAAACATTTTTTCTTTCAAATTTCAATTTTTTTGGTACATAAAATTTAGGGACAGAGATGGGCACCTCAGACAATTTACATTCACTACATCCTAAGACGAGTGGACACTTGATTTTGCAATATGTAGGCAAAAATATTTTATTTTACAATATTTTTAAATTTTTATAATTTTGACACTATTGTAATTTAAGCAAAGAATAATTGTATATTTTCACTATCTTTATAATTCATTTTTATATTTCTGTTAGTATTAACAATCTATAATATATAAATATTATTTACTTTTATGTTAATATTTAGTAACACATACTCTGATAAAGTATTAATAATTCTTTCGTCCATGGAAGGCAGGAAATCTATGACATAATTCGAAACTAAAATTATCTCCATTACTATTATATGATTGTGGAATGATGATTTTCTTTTGAATAACAGCTGTCCATGACGACAAATCATTCTATTGAATTTTTTTGAATTACTCTCTCTTATATTTTAATTTTTTTATTATATTTAATTTATTTACACTTCTGATATGTATATTTAATGATGATATTCAACTATGCATGTAAGTTTTACTTTTGAGAAAACAGAGATTTTTTAAAAAAGGATATTGAATATGAAATGATATTGACGATCATATAAATATTTAAATAATTATTATTGTTAAAAAAATTTCGTTAAATATTACATATATTACATAATGCGGTCTATTTCTAAAAATATTATTCAAAATAATATATTATCCATTATTAAATAATAAAATTAAATATAAAATAACTATACAAGTATTTAAAAGTAAATTTTTTTAATTATTATATATATAAAAAAAATATGGTCCTCACCTATTCATAAAAAATTGCAAAAATATTTAATAAAGATGTCGGGGTTCAAATTTTATTATTTTTTTTAAAAGAAAAACAATGCGGGGTGTATAAAAAAGTAGAAACAAGAGTGAAAACAAAAAAGAAAATCAAACCTGTTGGGTCAGTAAAACCAGTCCAGTTTTTTTTTTTTTTACTTAGGATGAGGTATTGCAGCTATGAACACTGGGGTGTAAAGAGAAATGAGAGGGACCCGGGCTTTCGACGAGGCCCAGCACTTCAGCTCTTCTTCCACCGTTTGCACCCTTTTATTCTTTTGCCTCGTTTGCACTCCTTTATCTCTCAAGGCTTATACCACGCACATTTGAAATCAGATTAGTGTAAATGAGGGCAGCGGCGGCGATGGCTCGGAGGAAGGTGCGGCGGTAGTTTGCGAAGATGGTGGCGGTGGTGGTTATGCGAATGCAGTGCGGAGGTTGACGGAGGGTTCGCGGCGCTGATTTGTACAAGCAATACTCGAAACCAAGATTAACAACTATGAAGAAGAGACAAGAGTTATACTAATAAATAAAAAGTAATTAAAGTGATAGTTTATTTTCAAACACACTATTCAAAAGTCCCTTAAACAACAAAGTGAAAGTGAAGACATCATAAGGAAAAAAAGGCAGAAAACATCATAACTCTGTTAAGAAAGTAGCTAAAGAACGGAACCAACAAGCAGCCTCACTCCTGTGGCTTCTCCCATTTGAGAGACTTCACCACCTCCCAGGTGAAGTCAGGGTCCTCTCTTCCAAAGTGACCATAAGCAGCAGTTTTCAAGAACCTTCCATTTCCACCCCTTTTGAGGTCCAAATCAATGGAAATCATTCCAGGCCTGAAATCAAAATTTTCCTTCACAATCTTCAGAATCTCCTTGTCTGGAATCTTCCCAGTCCCATAAGTGTCCACAAACACTGATAAGGGGTGAGGAACGCCAATTGCATATGACATTTGCACAAGGCACCTTCTAGCAAGACCACTAGCCACAATGCTCTTTGCAGCCTGTCTAGCAATATAGGCTCCACTTCTGTCCACCTTGGTGGGATCCTTCCCAGAGAAGGCACCCCCACCATGAGCTCCCCAACCACCGTATGTGTCAATGATGATTTTGCGCCCTGTGAGACCCGCATCTCCATGAGGACCACCAATCACAAACCGCCCTGATGGATTCAGATGGAAAATGGTCTTCTCATCCAAGTACTTCTCAGGTATAACAGCCTTGATAACATGTTCTTTCAGATCAGCAGCAATCTCATCATTGGTAACAGTTTCATCGTGCTGGGTTGAAATTAGGACAGTGTGGACACTAACTGGGACCATAGCACCATTATCATTGTAATACTCCACAGTGACTTGGGTTTTTCCATCAGGTCTTAACCATGTGCATGTACCATTCTTCCGCACTTCCGTGAGGCGAGCACCCAGCTTGGTTGCAAGGACATGGCTGAGAGGCATAAGCTCAGGTGTTTCATCTGTGGCATAGCCAAACATGTGGCCCTGATCACCGGCACCTATCTCCTCGGGTTGCTTGGTTAGGTTGCCATGGACTCCCTGAGCAATATCAGGGCTTTGTTGTTCCAGGTAGACCAGCACCTTGCAGTTGTCAGCATCAAGACCAACATCATCGGACACAAAGCCTATAGAACGACAAGTTTCTCGTACAATCTTCTCGTAGTCCACATTCGCCTTAGTTGTGATCTCTCCGAACACCATGACCAAGTTGGTCTTGGTGCAGGTTTCACAGGCAACCTTGCTCTCTGGATCTTGCTCCAGGCAGGCATCAAGCACTGCATCAGAAATTTGGTCACAGAGCTTGTCAGGGTGACCCTCATTCACCGACTCAGAAGTGAACAAGAAGGTATCCATTCTCCCAAGTTCTGAGCTACAAAAACCAAATAAGGGTTAAAAATATAGACACAATTGCCTCTGCGACACGACGGGATGATTTAAAAATCATGCTAAAATTAAACGGCCCACAGATCAAGGTCAAGAAATTTTGATTCTAGGAAGAGTAAAGAAACCCTGTCCTTATATCTTAAAAGCATAAAGGTGCATTCTTCACGTTCAAGAAAATAAAAAGCATTTTACCCCTAGTGGAAAAAGAAACAAGATATGTAAAACAAAATATTCTCAAAATTGATAGATAGCTCCGAGATATAGTCGATCATCACCAACTGATTTACTTTGCTTAATACAAATCAACTCTAGCGATTCACAGATGCCCAATCATGCATGGAATCAGAAAGATCCCTCAATCCTCAGCTTCAAATGTAGCAATAACTCAGTATAATACACAACTGAAGAAAAAACACAGCAAAACCTCTAGAAAAATTGCATCTTTTTTCAATTCCTTCCATTATAAAAAAAAAAAATCACATATTGTAACAAAATTAGGCCACCGCAATTAGAATTCCATAGCAAAGAATTCAATCATGCACGAATAGAATAGAATAATATTGTGACATAGATTAAGCATACATGCAAATAATCAAAGTGACAGAAACCTAAGTGAGAACCTTTTACACTGTAGAAATAGACAGAATGAAGAGGGCACCAACCCTGAACTCCTATCAGGTTTAGCTAAACTTCGTGCCACTCTTACGCCGCGGATTTAGGTTGGCATTTTATAGTGACCCGAATGGATTAGGATTCGACCAACTGTCCCACCTTGTATGTTTTTAAGCTTTGCTGTCTTTAACAACGTATGGACACTTGTCCATAAAGTCATTTAATTTTCTTATATGACAATTAAAAGAATATTCAACTTTTTTGGTTTTTTTAAATATAAACTTGTTTTCTCGTAATATTATTTTGTTAATTTCTATTTTCTTTATAAAAGATAAAAATATAGCCTGAAATGTAATTTTGCATTTTAATTTTTTAAAATAGTTGTGTAATTTTGACTGGTGTAGATAAAGGTAAATCATGCCTTGGAGTTTAATTTTTTAAAAAATTTTGAAAAATGCGGTGAGCGTGGATCGAACACGCGACCTTCAGATCTTCAGTCTGACGCTCTCCCAACTGACCTATCCCCGCAATTGAAATAAATAGTTTCATTAAATTTTAAAACCTCTATACTTATCAATAATGTTTCCAAAATATATAAATGGTGTTTTTTCTATTTTGGGCTGGATTGACTTCTATATTTAATCTTGAACATCAATCAATTCCAAACAAAATTTATACATACGATATCATTCATATTAATAATAGGGGTGTTAGTGACGTATATTTATTTATGAAAATATGTTAAGTTAAATTTATATTTAGAAGCGGAAAAAAGATTATATTTAGGAATTATTTAAGTAAAGGTATATAAATACGATTATGAAGTTGTTGTAAAACATTTGAAATATATTTAAAAGTTACATTGCTATTAGTGATGTAAAGATGACTCACGGATGACAAATTTTAAACTTTGTAGTTATATTCTTTATATGTATAATATTTATTCAATACTTTAAAAAATAAATTACATAATAATTGACTCAATCCAGCCTATTTTATAGTGAATTTTATTTAAATTTTAAATTAAATTGATTAAATGATGAATTAATAAAATCGAAGGGATTTTTTTTTCAAAATTGATGCAACTTTATGAATATTCTTAGATATTCTTAGTGCAACTATATCACATACATGTTTTTAACTTACATTTTATAATTTAATTTGTACTTAAAAGGGGTAAACTACGTTTTATATTTCGTTAATATTTTAAATATATTAAACAGTTTTAAAATTTTCATATTATTTCTTATCAATATAAAATTTAAACATATATTTTTATTTTTTTGTTAGAAAGATGAAAATCTCACGTAATGATTTTAACACGTAAAATTCATTTAATAATAATAAAAAATATCTTGAAAAAATATGTTTAGATTTTTGAACGATTAAAATAATACAATTTTTTTGGGTATTATAGCTTCATTTAGCAATTTTTTTTATATCTATTTGGTCTTTCATCAAGTAAAATAAATTTTACTTATCTTCTTCAGTCGAAAACAAAATCAACTAAAATAGGACAGCTAAATTAGGGCTGGTATCTACTCTGTTATTGGATTGTTTCAATATTTTAACCTGAAATATCATTGTGGAATGGTTCCGTAGCTCAGTTGGTTAGAGCGTTGGTCTTATGAGCCGAAGGTCGCGGGTTCGAGCCCCGCCGGAACCATTGTCAAAATTTAGTTTTGTTTTTGTTTATAAATTTGCTTTCTTGTAACGCTATTACATGTTTTTTATTTATATATTTTGTGCCTGCATAGAACTTGTGAAATGTGTGTAACCTAACATCAAATCGCAGTCAATGGAGGTTTTAATATTATGTCGCAAATTAATACCCCAGAAGCTTTTAGCTAAGTATTGGTTATGACAATGGGCTTGAGACATCTTTGTATGCCCATAAAATTTCCTCACAAAAGACGGCTTTGTTTTATTTACTGTAATAATATAATTTTCTTTGCAAAGATTAAAATTCTGTTATAAAAAAACATTTTAACCTTTGTTTAAGAGGAGTACTGATTTCTTTATCTTTGTAAACCAATATGCCCTATCCTTGTAAGTTAAAAAAAAGTGTGCTTTGGGATAAATTTTTATGGACATGTGGGCCGTTTCGGAAAAAGGGATCAAGATTTAGACCATAATCAAACATTGAATCGATTCATCACTTTAAAGAGAACGACGTCAACTAAAATTAAGTTTTGGCGTATACTACTCAGGAATTTCATAGTGTTATGCCAAATTGTACTACAAATTTAACAACGACAAAAGATAAGCGACAAAAGATAAGAACAGCTTCCTTGCAACATATATTCTCTTCACATCGATCTTATTCCTCCCTGCTTGGTTCACACTACGGACTTATATCCATCAAAACGCCACCAAATTAGTTGACGAAATGCCAAAAAGTGCTCTGCTTTAAGCTTCGGACATGATGCAATCAATAGCTTGTTTGCAGATACCCGTCATTGTGGCCTCCGGTCCATAAACCTGGAACCACAACATCGCCTCAATCGCATAACAAAATACAGAAAAAGAATTTTGTAATTCAACAAGACTCCAATAAAAGCGTGAGCAAATTTATGGCACATTTTAAAGCGTGATGCCTACAAAGATTGTCATCCTCATTCCTTACCTGAATTGGTACTCCGAATTCCTCTCCCAATGCACGCATCTTTGCCAAACCAGTCTGATAGTTTGGACCACCTCTTCTCACAAAGATGTGGACTCGCGCTGCCTTAAGCTTTGCTTCCTGTTTGAGTGATGGAGGAACCAACTCATAACTTTCAAAGTAACAAGTTGAAGCGTACTAAGGATACAATTAACATTAACATATTAACATACCTTCTCTTTCAGAGCTTGAATAATCCCGCTGAATGTGACAGCAACGTCAGTGAAATTTGCTATGCCACCTCCAATAAGAAGGGCTCTCTTACGACCATCAGGGTCTGCAGTAGCACACTGCAACACAGTCATGGCTCATGAGCACAATCTTCACAAATGATGTACTGATAAAGCCACTAGCTATGACCAATTAGCCAAGTTTAAGGCACAAGAAAGAAAAAGAATATATCAATTAGATATGTGAGCTTTACATCAATTATGACTCTTGCATACTGCAACACTTCTTCCTCATTTGGTGCTCCACTATACTCAGCATAGTTACCAAGCTCTGATGCATAGCCTAAATCTCCAACCTAGTGAACAAAATGTATATCATTAACTCACTAGATGACGTACTAAAATCGAACTTCCTCAATAATCAATTACTGTTGGAGAGGGTTTTTAATTCACCATTTTAGCCAGAATGAAAATTAATCCATAAAATATGGAAGCTTACAGTATCAGCATAAATTACACTTGCACCAGCTCCGGCTACCATTGTCCAGATGCGTCCTTTTGGATTCAATACAGTAAATTTCAACGAAGCATCTGTCTGTAATATGAACAAAAAAAAAAAAAAATTAAAATTAAGAATCCTCGTACAGCGAAGTTCCACTAGCAATTATTATAACATCGAAGTACGAATTTTACAAAACAAAGGTACTGTAAGAACATGATAACTGTAAGGTGATCAACTGTAAATATATGGGCCACTACTTCAGGAGCTATTTCTCAACTTTATCATAATGACAACACTCAACTTTATCAGAATGACAACAAAAAATGCTGAGAATTCTGATAGCATTGTTCTATTTCTTTTTATTGATTTTCCTAGTTCTCACAAAGTGCTCTATGCCATACATAGTTATAGATGTGGTCCAAAATCCTTGTCTGAAAATTAATGCAACTACATAACATCTAAAATAAACCGGACAGAAGAAGATTTTATCCTTGATATATCGCTAAATTTTTATCCTTAATATATAACTAAGTTTACTTAGAGTATCTAATACTATTTTTCTTTAAAAAAAATTGATACCTTATAAATAAATAAAATTGTTTAAATTTTTTGTTATGTGCTTTTACTGTTACTGTTTTCATTTAATGAGAGTATTAAAAAGTTATATATATTAAGTCATTTCTCTTATATGCTATCATATATATGAGTTATTATTGATAAAAAAAACAAGTTCAGAGATTAAAAGAGAAATTTTAAAATATTTCAGTTAAAAGAGGTAATATAATATTAAGAATAAAATACAAATATACTTTTCAGAAACTTAGGTTAAATTTTTATAAGTTATTAAATACTCAATTTGAAAAAATAATTTATTGATTGGTCAAAATAAAAATAAGTATATATGGAAGATATAAAACTTATTCAAGTCTAAAATAAAAAAAATACCTTATCATCCAATGAATGAATGAAGCTTTCTGAAGGACTCATAACTCTTCCTAAAGGCAATGGAAATTCTATATCGCCCCACCTGAAAGCATTAAGATATATAGATTAGAAACAAAAAGTTAAATGCACTAGATACTTAATTTTCATGGCTTAAAAATTTAAATGTTTAATTCTTAACAAAATATATACTTGTTGAAGTTCTTGAATGCAGCAGTGTCATCCAATTCCCCTCTCATATTCAGCGGATATGGCTTTTCATTCACCAGTGTAAATGGACTCATCTCAAGGAAACAGAAGTCCAGATCTATGAGCAAGATGGGAGTTCAAAAAAGGTTAGACAAATAACAGTTAGCATTTTTTTATAGAGAAGTAATACACAAATAAATCCTATCTTGCACAAAATTGAGTATTTAAAATCTCACCTTATTTTATATAAGTGAAATAGCCCAAACAATATTCATTTTTCTCTTCAACTACTCATGCATAAGTGAGTTAAGATGAAAGGCTTAAAACCACATGTTAAAGTTCTAAAGCATTTTCTAATTCTACACTGCGGAGTTCATATTATGCTTTAGGTTCTAAAACAATGAGATGACCAAGTAGTTTTCAAGCTTGTTCATTGCATACCTTGAAAGACAGCAAACACACCCTGCATGAAATCACCTATTGTCCCCTGAATCTGTAAATTAGAGTTAGAGTAAGCATTTGTTAGATGCACAAGAAATAAGAAAAAAAAACTACTAAAAATGAAGAAATAGTGTATACAGACAAGCATTATCCTAAAGAAATAGAAGTTAAAACTCTCAAAATCTTAAGATAGTGCGAAAGGTTAGAACCAAACGACACTAAACACATCACACCCAAATCATGCAGTCACATTTTCACTTTTTCACCAACATGATACAAGCTCCCAAGCAAACACACAAGAAACTGATAGACATAAGGGAAGTGTCAAAATACTGACCTCCAAAGGAAGTGTAGCAATCAACGGTGCGCATGCCTCCGGAGTCAACTGTTTTTCCGTTGGAAGGAATATAGTTTTAACCTGACACAAACACGGAATCATACGAAACACAGCAAATAAAACAGTAACACTAATTCAATTTAATCTAACCACAAGTCAATAACACCTTATCCCAATTCTCTTCAATATCAATGCCCCCGCATTCAGAGAAGCTGATGGTAGAGCCAAGCCTTTCAGAAACCATGGACAAATAATACTCTTGGTCGTGAGGAACAAACGGTTCAACAATGAATGTAGTTATAGGCACCTTGCAATCTCCAACCTACCAAACATTCAATACAATAAAAGGTCAGGAAACGAAGATGAAATGTTGAAACTTAATACCACATTTTTGCTTCCTGTATTCGTCATTTCGCAAATTTAATTCCTCCATCTTTCTTTTAACAAATTTCAATTCCTACAAATTCATCTATCAACAGAAATTCAGACATGCAGTGTAACAGAGTGTGAGCTAAGCATTTCCGCTAAATAATATTGAATATATCAGGTTGATAAGAGAAATAGTACAACTAAAATAGCAGGAGAATCAAAACGGTGAAAAAAATGGAGACAACAAACAAAACCAAATTAGTGAAACGAGTGAGAAAATACATGGAAAAGAGAAAAGCAAGCACGGAAGAGTTTTCATTTAGAGGAATGACCTCAACGCAGAGGTGTGTTTTGACAAACTCAGCCACTTCAGCTACGTCCAAATTGAGAGCCACTAAGCCACTCTTTCCGAGCATGTCCGGTTTCACGACCAACTTTTTTGACGACAACCACGGATGCTGGTCTGTTAGTTCAGCGAAGTCCGTCGAGTGTGTAGCCTGCGAAGAATCGAAGTCCGGAACAGACATTTGAAACAAGTTTCGATTGAATATTGAAATGAGGAGACGGCATGCAAATTATGGAAACCTGAACAGAGAGTATGTCAAGGTCTATAGAGGCGAGGCGTTTGAGGTGGTCCTTGAGAAGCCTCTTGGAGTGGTACTCTCTGATCATCTTCCTCGCCATTTTACGATCTCAAACGCAAAGATGAGGGAATGCAGAGTATGTGCTCTGTGTTTCTGTGCTCTGTGCTGTGTTCTGTTCTGTACTCTGCTCTCTTATTATGCACTGTGGGAACCAGGGAAGGAGGGGTAATTGCTTCCTACGCTACCAACTTTTCAAATCACGCCAAAATGGCATAATTAGCAATACTCCAATGGTAGTGTACAACGCTGCTTTAAGGTTTTCTTCACTCAAATTAAAAAAAAAAATTACTTTTTTCTAATTTTAATAATATAAGAGTTAAAAAGGTTACCAATTAGATATTTTTTTAGGTTTTTTATTTTAATATATATTTATGCCTCATTAACTAATAATCAAAATTTTCTAATATATTAATTAAATTAAGACTATCATTACGAAAATTAAAAGTAATATATAAATAAGAAATTTTATATAAAAATTGTTAGTTAAAAAGAAATGAAAATAATATTTTTCTAAAACATTTTTAATCATATTTATTAAAGTACATAATTAATTATATTATTATTATATATAGAATAATCGCACTTTTTATCATTCGTCTGTGATCATTAAACGAATTTAACCTTTTTTCTGTATATTTTGTTGTTAAATTTTTTCAACTTTATCATTTCATCAATTTGTTAAATATATAATAAAGGATTAAGCTTTTTTTTTGTTTTTAACGTTTTCTTATAACTAATCAAATTACTAATCAAAGTAATCAAATTTGAAAATGTAACAATGAAATATGTAAAAAAAATGTATAAAAATAGTAAATACGAAAAAGAAACTTAAATGATAAAATTGATAAGTAAATAATAAATACTTTGATTGATAAAATATAGTTGCGAGTTTGGTGTAAGAGAAGGATGAGAATGATCTTGTCGTGAATCATCATGCTGGATTATGCGGGATTATATTTTGTCATTTTCGTTCTGCACTATTCCACCTTGGTATCCATCAACACATTACTGTGGGCAACGCAATTATTTTCTTAACTAAAATTAGGCCAATGTTTTAGGCGACTCGATTATTTTCTTAACTAAAATTAGGCCAAGATTTTAATGATATATGTTGTCATATCACTATGATTAAGAGTCTAATTTTGATCATAGTTAATACACTTTCTTTTATTCAGGTTACACTTTCAACAAAATCTTATATTTAATGATGTGCAATGCAATAAAACAATGTATGATTAACATTTTCCAATTTTATCTATTAGTTAAAAACTTATTTCAAGTGTTATATTCAAAACTATGTATAAAGTTTTTGTCATTTAACTAACAACTAACACATGATAATCTTGTATTTAAGCAGTCATTACTTGTAACCTCGGATAGAGTGGTTTATGGTTTCTGAAACAAGTCAAAAAAACAATTTGATCCTGTCTACAGGAAAGAAATAGACAAAACCTAATTGGAAGTAGTTTGTCGTTTGTATCACCTATCTTCCCTAGGTTCTGCACTTCGATCTTATCAAATATTGTATGTTAAATTAATTAACACGTACTCTGATAAGGTATTAATCATTCTTTCATCCATGAACGGCAGAAAATCTACAACATAATTAAAAAATAAAATTATCTCCATTATTATTTTAACATGATAATAATTATTTGATTGTGGAATGATGATTTAGTGTTGAATAACAGTTGTACATGACCGCACATCATTTTATTTAATTTGTTTTAATTACTATTTTTTTCTTATATTTTAATATTTAATTTATTTATACTTCTAATTATTTATTTTCAATTACTTTTTTAGAATTTGTTCAGTTACTTTGTAATTTTTTTATGTAGTTAAAATTAAAAAGAATATAGTATTACCAGATATAATGCAATGTGAAAATTATACATATTAAAATTATATAAAAAAAACTTAATAAAATAGTATTTTAATAAAAGAGTTCAAAAGTTTTAAAAAATTAAATTTAATTAATAATCATTAAATCAATTAGTTTAAATAAAATTATTTATCCAAATAAGAAATCATATAAAACTTCTAACAAAATAAATAGAAGTAATAAAAAGTTTAATAAGTAAAAAAAATCTAAAATTATAATTACATATATATTATATTTTTGTCTAAAAAGTTAAATTTTATTTATATAATAAAACTTATATAACTATATATTTTTATGTTATTTTATATTTATCAAATAATTTAGCAGTTAGTACTATCAAACGTTTCTAATATTATAAACTAATCTATCTGCTCATAACTTACAAGTAAAATGTTTATAAATTTGTGAGCAATTTATCAACTATTACCTAATTATTAACTGGTTTATCAAACACACTTTTATTATATTATAAATAAAAATCACAATTATTTTATTGTAATAGATTACTTCCATATATTTATTTACACTGAAGACTTATATACTGTTTTGTATCTAATTATTACTTTATCTTCATATGTTGCTACCGTGTCATCTAAATTTTCTTTGAACTATTTATAATAGTGTAAAAATATTAAAAGTACATTTGCCATCATGAAATAAGATTATGTAAAAATAAAATACACATATGGACTAAAAAAAAGTGTAATTATGTCAATTCTTTAAATTAATTTCTGTCAACTAGAGTAAAATAAAACAATCTTTTATGTTAATATTAGTTCGTGGGTTAAACGTTATATTTGTGTTGTATTTTTACATAATTTCATAATTTACAATTAAGAATTGAATATTATAAATGAACATACTTATTTATAATTCTAAATTCAAACATAAAATTATGTTTTCCTTTTTAATATTTTATCATTGCATGTTAATTGTAAAATATACATGGTCAAATCATTTGAGTTAATTTAAATATTTTTAGAAGTTAGTATAAATTATAAATATTTATATTATTATATCTTGACTCTTTTATATTATATTTATATTAAAAAAATTATGTTTTTAGAATATAGAAAATATTATCATTGTACTGTAATTTATAAAACATATTTAGTGGTGATTTCCTGATGAGTTTTTCAACAAATTAAATTTTAAAGAAATCTATTATTTACAGATATCTTACATGGTATACAGTTTTTTTCAATTTAAGAAAAATTTATTACATGACTATATTTATAATATAAATTCTTTAGGTAATTTTTTTAGTCTAAACCACTTTTTGTGATCTGCAATATTTTTGTGCTCCCTATGGTATCATACCACTTTTAAGAAATAGATAATCAATTATACTCTAATGCTAAGTAATTTTTGAAAACATTTACTTTTATTATTTTTTAATTTTTACTTAATTATGTTCAAATAAATTTTACCTAAGAATATGTTTAGTTGTATTTGAGAATTCATATATTTTTTTTCTCCAGAAATATAAAGTTTCATTACGAGTTCCAAAGATTAAAAAACCAATTTATTATTGGAGAAATACTGGATGATGCAGGAACAACTTGTTCAATTTAAGTAAAATTTCTTGCATAAGAAATAATTATTTCAGTGAGAAAAATATGACAAGTCAAATTAATTAAGTTTCCAAGTCAAATTTATTTAAAATATATTAAGTGAAAATAAAAGAATATAAAAACATGAGTTTTTAAAATTTTCTTAAAGTTTTCTATTACATTCTAAGTAAATTAAGTGGATGATACTTGAATCTACACTTTTAAACAGAAAGAGATACATATTAACTATCAATTATAACTTTTAATAAATATTGGATTACTCATTATTTTAAGAAAACTCACTCAATTTCTTAAAATAAATTGATGTAAAACTTTGAGAATAATATGAAACCAAAACTATAGTTAAAAAAACTCTCTAAAGAATTTATTATAAATGTCTTAAGTAATTTTTTTAAAATATAAAGTAAAAGTAAAAAAATATAAAAAAATGAACATTTTAAAGTTTCTTAAAATTCTCTATTTATTATGAATATCTTATGACAAAAATTAGATAATTAAAGTTACAGTTATATAATAATAACTAAATTGCTACACTCTTAAATGAAAACAATTGTCTATTAACTATCCATTATATTTTTTTAATTATTTTAACAAACCACCAATTCTATTTGGTAAAAAACTACAATAAGATAAAAGTGTTTATGGGGACCACAAAAGTGTTGTGGAACCAAAAAAAAGTAATTTAGGAAATTTTTAAAAGAATCTATTTTTCAAATATTTACTTCTTAAGAATAATATAACATTAATAACTCAGGAAACTTTCTAAAGAATTCTTATTAGAAATGTCTTAAAGTAAAATTTATTTGAATGTAAAATAATGTGGAAACCACAAAAAGGTATAAGTTTTATTTTAAAAAAAATTGTTGACAAATCATAAAAATGATGTGGGAACCACAAAAGTGATTTAAGATACTTTTGTTGTGTATGAGTTTTCACATCTATTTAAACTCCACCCCTATGTTGTGTATGAGTTTTCTTTAAATTCTCTATATATTATGAATATCTTATAACAAAAATTAGATAATTAAAGTTACAGTTATATAATAATAATTAAATTGCTACACTCTTAAATAAAAACAATTGTCTATTAACTATCCATTATATTTTTTAATTATTTTAACAAACCACCAATTCTATTTGGTAAAAAACTACAATAAGATAAAAGTGTTTAGGGGACCACAAAAGTGTTGTGTAACCACAAAAAAAGTAATTTAGGAAATTCTTAAAAGAATCTATTTTTCAAATATTTACTTCTTAAGAATAATATAACATTAATAACTCAGGAAACTTTCTAAAGAATTCTTATTAGAAATGTCTTAAAGTAAAATTTATTTGAATGTAAAATACTGTGGAAACCACAAAAAGGTTTAAGTTCTTTTTTAAAAAAAATTTGTTGACAAATCATAAAAATGATGTGGGAACCACAAAAGTGATTTAATATATTTTTGTTGTGTATGAGTTTTCACATCGATTTAAACTCCCTATGTAAATTTTACTTTAAGATACTTTCACATCTATGTAAATTTTTACTGTAAATATAATGTATATATATATTTATATATAAAACATTTATTGATTATAAGTTTGAAGTCACAATCACATGTGATACTTGAAGTTATCCTCTTAAATAAAAAGAAATGTGTATTAATTATTAATTGTAACTTTTAATAAACACTTAATTCATTATTTTAGCAAAATCCACTCAAATACTTAAAATTGATGTAACCTTTTGAGAATGATATAATATTGAAGGATCACAAAATATAGTTTAAAAAACTCTCCAAATCTTTATTAGAATATTTTAAGTAAAATTTATTTAAAATATATTAAGTGAAAATAAAAAATAAAAATGAGTATTTTAAAATTTCTTAAAATTCTCTATTATATTACAAATATTATATAAATAATAAATAAATGAAATTATAATCATATTGTAATACTTAACCCATTACATTCTTAAATAAAATAGTTGCATATTAATTATTAAATACAACTTTTAATTATTTTATTAAAATCAATTCTATTTCTTAAAAATGAGAAACAGTGTAAGGAGACAAAAGTGTTTGTAGGACCACAAAAGTGCAGTGGACAGAAAAATTAGTTTGGAAAATTCTTAAAAAAATCTTTATGTTTTTTAAGAATAATATAAGATTGTGGAGATAAGAAAATAGTTCATGAAACTTTCTAAAGAATTCTTTTTAGAAATGCCTTAAAAGTAAAATCTATTTGAATGTAAAATAATGTCGTGTTAAATATGAAAGTGTGAGTTTAAAAGTGTGAGTTTAAGTTCTATATTGAGTAAAAATGAAAAAAATTAAATAAAAATGAGAAAGTTGAGAATAAGAAAGAAGACCCACAAACTTTAATGCCTTCAAGGTTTTGGGTTAAAGGTGGTGTTATTCTCTTCTGTGGTATGACTCTTGTCTTGTTTAATCTTTTCGATGTTTCTCTCATCGGATTTTCTGAACAAGTAGTATCAGAATCGATTGTTCGTCTTTGTGACCGGTTCATACGAGTACAATTTGATTCCTTAGGTACTCGTGTTCGAAAATGCTTCCGCTCATTGTTAGGTAGAAATAAGAAATTTTAACAACATATTATAAATAAGACCCATAAATCTAATGTTTTAAATGTTTTGAGTTGAAGATGGTATCATTTCCTTATGTGATTTGACTCTTGTCTCATTTTTATTTAATCTTTTCGTTATTTCTCCTTTCGAATTTTTCCAATGGAAACTAAAAAAAAATATAAGTTTTTTTATTAAAAAAAATGTTGACATATGATAAAAATAAAGTGGGAACCACAAATTATTTAAGATACTTTCGTCTTGTCTGAGTTTTCACATCTATTTAAACTCCATCCCTTTTGTCAAAATCCATTACCTTTTAAACCATTCGCTTCTTTTTTTTTTCTCTATCTCTAATTTTCATTTGGTTGTGTAAGTTTGACTTTTGGGTTTGGGAAGAAGCCATGGGGTTTCAAAACTGGGCCCTGATAACTCTAACGATGAATTTGTGTATTAGTCTATGTGTGAATTGCATTGATGTTGTTGAAACTCATAATCATTTACACAAAAAAATATTTCCCCAAAATGGTTTCATTCAACGAAATGGCACCCGTTTTTTTCTAAATGGGAAGCCACTCTATTTCAACGGATTCAATGCCTACTGGCTAATGACTTATGCAGCCGACCCATCTACAAGTCCTAAGGTCATTACAATTCTTCAAGAAGCTTCCAAATATGGTTTAAACTTAGCAAGAACATGGGCATTCGGTGATGCCGGTTACAAACCCCTTCAAACTGCACCTGGTATTTATGACGAGAATGTTTTCAGGGTAGGCTTGTAGATCTTTCTTTTCAAAAGAAAATAATATTACGCTACATATTAATTTTATATTACCGAATATACTAGTCTAAATCAATATAAGTTATAAAAAAGATATTCCAAGAGAAAAAACGTTTTTTTTTCGAATGTAAAAATAACCATTTGACTTTGTTATTTTATTAAGAAAATAAACGTATGACTTTATTATTTAATAAAAGGTGCGAAAATATAATTCACGTTAAATTTGATGTTTGTTCAAATGGTATTGTAAATAAGTGGTGGTTTTACATGGTTTGCAGGCACTGGATGTTGTGATATCAGAAGCAGCAAAATATGGGGTACGATTGATTCTAAGCCTGGTAAATAATTGGAAAGATGCTGGTGGAAAGAACCAGTATGTTCAATGGGCAAAACAACGTGGTCAGAGACTAAACAGTGAAGACGACTTCTTCTCAAACCCCGTCACTAAGCAATACTACAAAAATCATGTCAAGGTAAGAATCATAAATATGCTCATGCATTCACAGCATTTCAATTACTGTCATATTTAAGTAAAGGATTATCTCTAATCACTATGATTAATGCAGACTGTGTTGACAAGAAAGAATACAGTGACTGGATTAATATATAAGGATGACCCCACCATTTTTTCATGGGAGCTCATGAATGAACCTCGTTCTTTAGATTTATCTGGAAAACAAATTCAGGTAATTTTTTCTCTGATTTGTCATTGCAAAAATAAAGTGATATGGTGTCTGAAAAGAAAGTTTGTTAACTCACAGGATTGGGTGAGGGAGATGGCTGCTTATGTGAAGTCCATTGACAAGAATCACTTACTGCAAGTAGGGTTGGAAGGATTTTACGGTGAATCACGAAGAACACAGTTCAATCCTGCATACAATGTAGGAACTGATTTCATTTCTAACAACCTTGTTCCTGAAATCGATTATGCCACCCTTCATCTCTACCCTCAATGGTAATATTCCTTTTAAAATGTTTTCATTTTTTTCACTTCGTAATATATATCCAAACTTTGTAATAGTATATATATCTGAATTGATTGTTGGTTTTTGGACGCAGGGTGCCGGCGTTTAACCATTCAACACAAGATTCCTCCATTGAAAGATGGGTTAGTATGCATATTGAAGATTCAAATAATGTTTTGCGAAAGCCCATTCTTATTACGGAGTTTGGGTGGCCGTCGAGAGTTCGAGGATACCCCATTGCCAACAGGGCCAGATTCTATGAAAAAATATACAATAGGGTATACTATAGTGCGAGGAACAGAGGAGCATGTGCAGGTGCAGCTTTTTGGCAACTATTTGTGCAAGGAATGGGGAATTTGGGTGATGGTTATGAAGTGGTCTTTCAAGAGGATCCTTCCACTACCAAAATCATCTCTCAACAATCTTTAAGGATGTCAAAGATTCGATAGTCATATGTGGTAGAAGCATTCTTTTGATCAAGTAATCCAATATGTCCGATTACCCATCAAATAATATGTCTACAAGCAATAATAAAAACATGACATTGTTTATTTACTTGCACACTCTCTTAAAGTTTGTAGTATTTGGTTGCCCTAAATTTTAATAACTAATTAAAATTACTTTCACCATCACTAATCACAATTTAATAACTAATTAAAATTATTTTTATCATTACTAATCACAATTTAATAACTAATTAAAATATTAAAGCAGTAGAAATAATGAAAGAAGCACAATTTTTCTTGTTCTAGAACTTACATAACACATTTTGTTTTTCGTCCTTTCTTCCTTAAGTTTCAACGAAATCCGTCTTAAGCTACAATTATATCTTTTCACTATTGAACTAAAAATACTTAAATCATTGATTTTATTTAAAAGTTTCAGTTTTTCAAAATATAACTGGAGAGTTAATTTATTAATACAAAAATAATTTTGATTTTTTTAATTAATTTAGAGAACGTTTTCTGTTTTATTATTTAAAAGAAAATTAATCCTATATTAACCAAATCATTCCGTTTTTTTATTATATTTTGTTTACTTTGATTTCCATGTGCATTGGTAAAAAATAGCTACTAAGTATAAAAAAAAAAAATGCTTATATCTATAATAACATAGAAAGAAGCATAATCAAAAATAGGAAACATCAAAATATGACTACTGCATAATGAAAATGGATCCAAACCACAAATATCAATTAGAGATTTTGTTTTGCTTTTGTGGTTGATCGTTTTCTTATCATTGAGCACTGCATTTGAGTTTAAATTGAGCTTATTGATGCATTGTTGCACACGCTTAATTCCATTATCAAGCAAATTCCACATAATTTGTTGAGTTTCTTTGTGTTCACGAGTTTCCAAAACCAAATTATAAAATCACTTCATAATTTGTTGAGTTTCTTTGTGTTCACAGTTTTCAAAACCAAATTATAAAATCACTTCATAATGGCTGTGCAATAAATAATAATAGAATCATCACCATTGATCATATACTATGGACGTTTGTGAATATGTCCAAGTCACTAAAAAGAAGAGCAGAGAATTTCCTTAATATGAATAAAATTAAAATATACTAAATAAACAATTGAGTTTAATCCAAAAATCAAACATTTAGTTATATTGTTTATTTTCTTGAATATAACACTTCATATTGTTATTTTAATAAAATATTACTTATTTTTATTAAAAAAATTAACCTATAGAAAAATAAAACAGATATTAGTATATTGAATTGGGAAACAAATCCTCTTATGTGATTTTTTTCACAGGATAACTTCATGAAAATAAATACAAATGAATATTTTGTACTACTTGGACAAATTTTTTATTTTTTTTCGTGAGTATGTTTTTAGGAGATTTGAAAATATTCAAATAAAATATCTTCTATTAATGTGAACAAAAAAATGACATACATAAGCCAGGAAAGCTAGTGCACAACAAGGACAGTGACGTGCTTAGGTAGGGTGATGAGTTTGGGAAATATAAGGTGCTGTGGGTTTGATTTTTAGGTTAAAAAAAAATATGTTTTGAGCTAAAAGGTGTGAAAAAATATATGCGATTGATAGAAAATTGAAAGTAGAAAATGGAAACAAACAAAGCTCACCATAACAATTAAATTCAATCACGAATCATTTTTATAAACATGGTACGTCTTGTTTTTCTAAAATTTATTTATCTAAATTTTTTAATTTATTCTTAGAATTTTTTATATTTGGGGAATGTGTAAATACTTTATAACATTTCTTAATATGTGAAAAAAGTTATAAGATTTGTTTACATAAATGTTAATGGAAAATTCATAATAAACTCCACCAAATATATCTATCTCATCCTATCACACTTAAACTTAAACATGATGCATTCTTACAAAAACAACTGTTTCTGAAGGTCATGATGAATTTATGTAACTGATACTGCATTTAGTAGTTATAGTTGATTTTTTCTGACCCATAAATAATGTCAAATAGTACAGAGAGGAAACCAGTTAAAGCAATTTAACTTACCATTTTTAACAAATTAAATAACTAAATTTGTTATAATTCTTAAATTGGAGTAGATAACCCTTTAAATTGAAACTTGAATTTGAAAGTTTTGATTTAATTTCTGTGAGTGAAAATTAATTGTACTTTATAATTGCATTTAATAGAAGGGTCATAACCTTTGATCCGGATTATATTTAATGATATAATTGATTATGTATATCTGAATAATGATAATTTATATTTGTAACTAAAGATTTATTAAGTAAAACTTCTAACATAAGAAGTTATTTTGATGATTTTCTTCGATAGTTATAAAAGTATTTTTAGGTAATAGGCATATGGGGTCATTAAATTAGATTATTATTATTATTATTATTATTATTATTATTATTATTATTATTATTATTATTATTATTATTATTATTATTATTATCTTCCTGGAATGACGACAACAGTAGTAACCAAAAAAATTATAATTCACAATATTCACATTATCATACTTATGGTGTGATAAATTAAGGACATACAATTAAAAAAAGAAAAAGATTGAAAGAGTCAAATCAGACAGGTAAACCAAATTATCCCTGTATCCAGTTCATAAATAAGACTTAGATATTCTTTTTAAATTGTCTCTTACTCATTAAATTTATTATTAGGAACAATAACATCACCTTTTAAAGAACATAGTTTAAAATCATTACTAGAAATAATATTAATATCATTAACTACCTTAGTATGTAATTTCATATTTTCTTTCCTTGTCTCCAAGTTAAACATAAGACTTAGAGCTATCATTTTAAAAACAACAGTGTTTACAAGTAAATAATGTAAGACTAATTCTTGCAAAGTCTTTAAACACTTCACCTATATTTTGTGACATGAAAGAGATATTCAAATCAATAAAAACTCGATAATAGAAATAAATAATTTTTTTTATAGTACGATCACATAACTATATAATTTAAGAGAGATATGAATCCCTCTTATTATAAAAAAAGATGAGGTTGTGAATACTTCAAAAAAAGATATTATAAATTTTTACTCTAACACTTTATCTTAATAAGCTTGGCATTTGTTAAAACAAAATTTTTAATCTAAATAAAAACCCACAAAAGTTAAAAAAAAATGACAAGATCCGTCCTTCAACATAATCATATCTTTTAAATATATCAAACGAAAATTTATAAAATCCTTTATGCAATTATATTTAATTTAATTAAAATGAATTTAAAATTTTATATATTCTTGAAAGAATAAATACATTCAAATGTGAACTTTAGGAAATTGTTTTTTTAATCCACTCTTCCCCTTTTTTTTATATTTCTACACAAGAGTACAGGTGGTGATACAATTTGCAACTCCCCTTTCTTTCCTACCATAGTTCCCGTACATAAATTCAAACGCAACAAATCCACACTTTTCATGTTTACAAAAATTTTATTAAAACAATTATATTTTTTTCCTTTTTTTTTAACTCCACCATAATTTAAACAAAAATACGTAACTAATTAGTAATTAATTGCCGAGAAATTATGGAAAATATAAAGAATTTGTGAATATAGTAAGTCTTAATACAAAATTTCATATGAAAATTATAAATAAAGAAGAAATGACAAAAAAAACTAAAATTAGACGTCAATATTTAAACATAACAAAATCAAAATTAATTTTTTATTCTCAATAATTAGTGACAGTCACCCATAAAAAGAACGAAAAATAAAGTTATCAAGATTTAGAAAAAACTAAAAAATAAAGAAAAATAAGTAAAAAGACTATAAATAATTATTGATGCAATAAAATATTTTTTGCATATTAATATTTTTAAAACAAAATTTTTAAAAAAATGTGTAAAATAAAATATTGAAAATATTTCGATGCACATTTTTAAAAAATATAAATTATAATTTAAAGTTATTATAATTATATTTTAAAATAAAAATAAAAATTATTATAATTTTTGTATAAATAAAAATATATTAAAATTAAAATTAATAATCTTTTTAATATTTTATATTTGATTACATTTAAAATATAATTATTAATAATAAAATGCTGATAATAATTTTATTTGAAGAAATAATCGTTTATGTTAAAATATAACTGAGTGTATACAAAAACATAAACACTGCAATTTAAACAATACACTAAATATGATCAAAAGATGATAAATGTAGCAAACCTTAATAATAAAGCATATATTTAAAAGTGAAACCTAATATCTAGACTTAGACCTGTGGAACTCATATTTTCATTTCACTAATTCAGTTAAGACATAATTCACATCACTTTCAAAATACAAAAATAGAGAAAACACTTTCATAAGTAGGTAAGATCAACTTTGATCACGCCAAGTTACATATCATAAATAAAATTTATATCAAACTTTCCTCCAGATAGATTGTTTATCTAACTAGAACCTTCTGATTTTTTTTCAGATAATTAAAGTCATTAAAGTCAAAAGAATAATTATTCCATTGAGTTTTCACAAAGATGGTGTAGGTGGAAGCCCCTGTTACCTACCAAACCTTAACGGCACAGTTAAGATTAATGTTTAGGGTGAATTTAACGTAAAATATTTTTAATCTCCGTCATATAAGTTTTAACCTTTCACACTTGATTGTAATAGATTTCCATTAAAAACACATAGTAGAATGAAATATGGTGTACTCTAATAAGTTTCAAATGCTCGTTTAAGTTAAATAATGAATCTTAGTCATGTGTGGGATTTATAATTCACAATTTTTTTTTTTTTAATGGTCAGGCAGTACATATGTTTCATGTAGCTACCGCTAATTAACATATAATAAGATATTATTTATCTAATAGTTTTGTGTGCCTTTTCTTTTTGATTAACCACATCATTTTAAGTAAGAAAATCTGCGATTAACAATAAATAGTGTGCTAACTGATTAACTATAATGATTATGTGATTTGAGTTATGAATAAGACTACTATATTTGGGTAAGAAATTATAGACGATCCTCGTAATTCTCATACAAATATAATTGAATTAAATATTGAATAAAGAATTTTGATGATATTTTACTTTATTTTGAACTTATTTTATATTTTATTATGTAATTTAATGTATTTAATAATTGAATTAATTTTTTATTTGAATTTAGATTTGATGTACTTGAAATATGTAAATTGTATGTAAGACTTATTTAAGATGAAGACTACTCTACAAACATATGGGCTAATTTACCATAATAGTATAATTTTTTTCCTAAATTACCAAAAAGGTGAAAAAAAAAATTTATTACGGATTTGGATAAGTCGTATGGCATGGTGACGAGATGGTATGAAGAAGTCGTATCACATTGTGATGAATTTTACTGCGGCAAAAAAGTCGTACGACAGGACAGCGACTTCTTAAAGTCGTACCACGTGTGACGACTTCTTTGGCCACATTTGCAAAGAAGTCGTGCCACGTGGCGACGACTTCTTTGGTGGAAATTGCACAGAAGTCTCAGCCACGTGGTACGACTTCTTTGCAAATATGGCAAAAGAAGTCTCCGCCACGTCATACGACTTCTTTGCGAATATGGCAAAACAAGTCTCCCCCACGTGAGATGACTTCTTTGTTTTTCATTTCATACTTCTTCTCTCAACCGTGAATTTCAATGCAATGCCGTGGCGAGGTTCTTCATTCTGAGTCACCAGATGTATATTTCAATTGTTGTTAGAACTGTAATTACATTTACTAGCTTCATTGTTAGTTAGATTAATTAAGAAAGCTAATTAATACTATCATTTAATTCTAATAAACATAGTTAAAAATACCTTGTCTTTACTTTAAATTTAATATAAAAAAACAAAAATGGTGAAAAATAATTTATTTAAATATATTATTGAAATGACATCATTAGATAGGATAAAAAAATGGATAAAACGAATTTATATTTGATTTTCTCAAATATTTTTCTCTTCTTATAATTGAGTATAATCGAGGTATACCAATCATGATCTTTTAACTAAAACTATGTTTATGTTAAAATTCAAAATATATCTATAACATTTAAAAATGGATTTTCTCTTATAATTACTTTTTAGTTATTTTATCCTTATTATTTTACCCTTTAAGTAATTTTTTTAAAAAATTCAATTAACTACCTACAATAAAAAAAATCATTTATACAATGAAAAACGTTAAAAGTTTGTTATAAGATTATATCAATTAAATTTAAATGTTATATTATTAGAAATTAATAAAATATTCAAAATTTTGAAAGAAGAAAATAAATATAAAATAAAAAATAGAAGAAATATTAAAATGTGTTTGAAGGAAAGTTAAAGTTATAAAGTATAGAAAAAATTACAATTAAGAAAATGTTTCACTAAATAATAAAAATTATATTGATTCTATGCATTAAATTTTGTGTATATTAAATTTATATTTATAATTAAGAAATTGGAATATTATTATGAAGTAGATGTAATTTAGTTTGAAGTGTGATAAATATAGAATAAAGAAAATAAATAATTTACATAAATGTGATTCTTTTTGTTACACATATGAAATAAAAAACTATCTATGTGATGATGTGCCACATGGGGGTCTTCTTCTCTGCCTTCGAGGTCGTTGTGGCTGAGGCTCAAGTTCGGTTTCAGGAGGTGGTGGTGGTGGACTATCATGAGATGGATTATCAGACCCTTCAGGAGGCATGGTCGGTCGATAATAATGCATGGGTGATAATCCACGGAATGCTGATGGTGGTGTCATGGTAGAAGTCCCAAACATGTTTGGTGGCGCAGAAAACATATTTTCTTGTGATGCAAAAGCGGTGAAAGTGGTGGGGACCTGGAATGGAAGTTGCGATGACATACTTTGATGATAGTCCATATATCCGAACATGGCAGTTGGTTGACCAAAACCATGTTGTTGAGCAGTAGAAGAAGAGCCAAAGTGAAAGCGGTGACGGTGTGGATCAACACCGGAAGAAGAGCCCAAGTGAAAGTTGTGGCGGTGTGGTTATTGAGGCTCTATTGTGTCATACTGTGCCCTTATAACTAACAGAGGTTCAACCATACTATCAGGATTGGAATCTCCAGAGGTTGGTTGGGAATCACAATCAGTGTTTTGCATCTGCCACATTGCATCAAACTTCAATAAGAAGTTTAAAAACGCGGAGCTTAAACGACAACTAATTAACATGGGTTTGTATATGCCTTCACTTCCTTTTTATACATGTATTATCTAAGTTTATTGATTTTTGTAAGTTAAGTATCCAATTATATGTCAGGTTATGAAATGAAACAACCCATACTTCAAGCCAAGTTATCTGCATTACGAACAGAATTCCATCAGGCAGCTTTGTGGATAAATCGCATACCACTGGAAAAGTGGACTCAGGCCTATGACGGCGGTAAACGATATGGCCATATGACAACTAATCTGGCTGAATGCATGAATTCTATCTTGAAGGGAGCACGATCCTTACCCATTTGGGCTCTTGTTAAGACAACCTTTCAAGGAACAAATTCATGGTTTGTCGAGCGAGGTACGAAGGCAGCATCTATGATAGCAGGTGGTCGTCAATTTCCTGAAGATATTGTTACTTCATTCAGGAAAAATCAATAGCAATCTGCCATGTGTCATGTCCAGACATTTAGTCAAGATAATACATAATTTGATGTTCAGAAAATCACCTCTCACCATCTTCGACGCCGACCTATGTCCTTTAAGGTAAAATTGAATGAGTGGTGGTGTGTCTGTGGGGAGTTTCAAGCTCTACGACTACCTTGTCCTCATGTGATTGCAGTTTGTTCCTTTTGTCACTTCAATTTATTGATGTTTGTTGATCCAGGTTTATAGTCTCCACAATATTTACAAGGCCTATGAGATGTCATTTCATCCACTGCAGAATGAGGAATACTGGTCTACTTATAATGGACCAAATTTCATTCCAGATCCTCATACGAGACTTAAAGCATCTGGAAGACCACCAACTGCACGTCTCCATAATGAAATGGATGAACCAATCAACAAACCAAAAAAATGTTCTTATTGTAGGAATGAAGGACACAATAGGACCAATTGCCCACATCGGCAATAAGTTATGCTCATTTGTAAAACATATTATGCAATTTAATAATATATTTATCATTTTCATTTACTTACTCAATATTTGTTACTGGATGACAACAATTTAAGATCCATATTTATATATTATTGGTTTTTTATTAAAATTTACAAAGTTAATAGTGTCCATATTTATATCTAAATTAGTGTGAGTATTATCCATACTAAGACATATTTTTTTATTAAAATTTACAAAGTTAATATTATTCATATTTATATCTAAATTAGTGTGAGTATTATCCATATTAAGACATATCTTGAATAAAAAATTACATTACTTAAGCAATGAATAGAATATATTTCATTACCATTTAAATTGTTATTTTTAAATATTTTATATTGTTTTAGTTTGCTAAATTATTTTGTAACATTGTAGAAAATAATTATAGCAAAATACACGTACCAAAAAATGGTATACATTGTATTTATAACATGCAAAACTAAATATTGACATTTATATTTTTTTTTTCAGTAACACCACAACTTTTACACATTCATTAAAATTGACAAAAAATATTTTACAACTATTTAATATAATTTTTTAAAGAAATTTTTATCTTCTACGCTTTTGTTTTAATTTACAAAATGAATTATAACAAAAAGAAGAAAAATTAATGAATTTATGACGTTTGATCCAAACGATTTAACTCAAACTTACTATAAAACATATTTATATATAAACGATAAGATTTAAGAATTAATAAAACTAAAAATAAATTCTATATGTCTATTTATGAAAACAACAAAAGTTCAATAATTAATTAAAATTAAATTATAATTTAAAGTATTTATTTGTAAAAGGGATAAAGTTTGAGAATTAATTAAAACAGGGTGTAAACTTATTAAATTATATTTTGCCTCTTTAAAATTACATTAAAACAACATTGATAAGTATTTGTTTAAATAATTATATATTCTTAAAATTATTTTGAATTAACAAAAAAATTAGGGACTCGTGCCTTGTATAAACTTGTAAATTAGTTGTTGGGAAAACATGCAAGAGGAAAAAAATATTTAAATAAACTTCTATGTAAAACACATTATAGTAAAAAGAGTTTATAATATTTTCATAAAATACATTATAGTAAAATTTCATGTAGAACAAGCTCTTCATGGCAGAGAGGGAGTATTAAAAGTTTGTTGTATCAGTCAAGAATTGTGAGTTTCTTACGGAAGGAATGATGCCGCCGTAACGAGATTTAGATCTAAATATAAACTAACCAAATTAATCTAACTAACAATGAAGCTGATAAATGTAATTACATTTCGAACAACAATTGAAATATACATCTGGTAACTCAGAATGAAGAACCTCGCCACGGCATTGCATTGAAATTCACGGTTGAGAGAAGAAGTATGAAATGAAAAACAAAGAAGTCGTCACACGTGGCGGAGACTTGTTTTGCCACATTTGCAAATAAGTCGTATGACGTGGCGGAGACTTCTTTTGCCACATTTGCAAAGAAGTCATACCACGTGGCAGAGACTTCTGTGCAATTTCCACCAAAGAAGTCGCCACCACGTGGCACGACTTCTTTGCAAATATGGCCAAAGAAGTCGTCGCACGTGGTACGACTTTAAGTAAGAAGTCGTCATCCTGCCGTATGACTTTTTTGTCACAGTAAAATTCGCCACAATGTGGTACGACTTCTTCATACCATCTCGCCACCATGCCATATGACTTACCCAAATCTGTAATAAAAAAAAAATTTACACCTTTTTAGTAATTTAGGAAAAAAATTACACTATTATGGTAAATTAGCCAAATGAGTATGTTTGAAATACCCGATTATAATTATTAATAATTAAAAAAAATATGAAATATAAAATAACAAAAATCTGAACAATATTTTTTTAATTCTTCATTACGTAAATACAAACTTTATTTTTAAATATTTTCCTTTTTATGTTGTAAATATAAGAAGAGAAAATTACTTATCTTAACTAGGCATAAGTCATTCCATCATTATTGAAAATACTAAATCTTATAACTACAAAGCGTAACGATTCTTTTGGATTGACGCGGATTTGCATGCCAGGATCGAATGAGAAGGAAGTTAAAATACTGAGGTGAAAAATATAAATAAAAAATGAGGATCGAGACAAAATTTTAACTTTATACTTTATTCTCCATTTTTTTTACATAGATTTGTGATGATTTGAGAGATAAAAAAAATTAAACGTTTTTATGCAATTTATTTAATATATTAATATTTATATTTTTATAATAATGAAATAAATATAATTAATTATATAATATAATAATATTTATTATTAATAATAGGTTTTAATAAGATTATAAAAAAATAATAAAAAATAATAATAAAATTAAAAATTATAATAATAATAATCAAAATAACTTTATAAAGTAATAATTTAATTATATAATATACATAAAAATATTAATAATTACTAAAATAATAATAAACGTAATAAGATTATTAAATAATAATAACAAAAAATATTAATAAAAACAAAAAGATATTAATAATAAATTTATAAAATAATAATAAAAGTAAGATAATTATAAAAAAATATTGAAAATCAAATACAATAATAAAATCATAAATAATAATTACAATAATAATAATAAAAATAAAATTGAAAGTATAACAATAATAATTTAAAATTTATTTTAAAATAGTTAATAATCTTATAACTTTGTCAATTAAAAGAATAATAATTTATTAATTACACTCAATATATTAATTATTTTTAATTTTAAGTTAATTTAAATTACAATTTCATCTACTAAAAAGTTATTTTATCAATCACACATATCACATCATTCATAAATTTTTAAAAATTTTTATTTAAATTTCACTATCTCTTAATCCAAACAACTTAACTTTTTTCTTAAATAATCTCAAATCCACTTTCTAATCCAAACAAACTTTTAGGATAAGTTTATACGTTTATGTCGAACGAAATTAAGCAGACGGCTCGTTTGCAATCAAAGTGAGGAATAAAATATTGTTTAAAATTGAAAGTCAAAAGCAAAAGATATCAACAATATTTATTCTCTATTTTGCGAAAATTTGCAGGATGAATACATTCTTTATATATTTAATTTACTAATATTTACATTTGTTTTATAATAAAATAAATATAATTAATTATATAAATATAATAATAATTATTATTAATAAAATAATAAAAATAAAATAATAATATTATATTAATAATAATTTAATTTTTGTTTTAAAATAATCAATAATTTTATATTTTTTCAAATAATAATAATTTATTAATTATACTAAAAAAATTAATTATAGTTAATTTTAATTATAATTTTATCTATTAAAAATTATTTTATCAACTATATCTATTATATTACTCATAAATTTTTATAAATTTTTTCTTCTTTTCTCATCAACCATCCCTTTATCCAAATAACTTAATTTTTTACACACTTTCTTCTCAAATCCACTTAAATATACTTTCTCAAATCTACTTTTTCAACCAAACAAAGCCTTAGTGATTATATTATAATAACATGCTACATATTAGATAATTATTTTTTTTAATTTGATTTTGCTACAAAACCCACAGTGAGGCTATTTTTTACCTTTCGAAAAAAATTACAAAATAGATTGATTTTAAAAAATATAATTTGTATGTATTTTTTAGAATACGATTTTTAATCGAAAATGTTCTATTGTAAAGCATGATACTTTTTTAAAAAAAAAATTATTAATAGTTTTTACTATTCCAAATATTTACAAATATGCATTTACTTATCATTGATTGCAGTAAAGTTATTAGATTTAGATGCCTTAAACAAAGTCTGGTGGATCTTTTAAGTAAGATCTTATATAAGTCTTATAAATAAAAATGATAATTAAAAAGCAAAAATCTTAAATTTTGTATTAGTGTGTTGACACAATACTCCCCATTATTTCATCACTTACTCTTTAAGTTTTAAACAGCGTAAACTTTTGTCACTTTTGAAATAAAATAAGCATCATGTTACCCACCACGGTAACAACAATATCAGCACAACTAGTTGTTTCTCACAAGGATCAATTCCTGCAGGAATCTTAATTTTAACTTTCAGACATATGAAATTAATATTGGTTTGTGGTGGATTGGTGCCCCCTTTTCATTCAGGAAATTAAAAATAAAAAAACCAAATTAATGCATGTATAAATGATAGTGCAAGCAATGCATTTATTTGTTTAAAACTTTTAAGGTATGTTATTCTTATTCACATTTCTTGTAACCAAAACAATTGTTGAAAGGGTGATTCCAAATTTTTTTTACACCATCCAACAAAATTGCTAGAACTAAGGAAGTGAAGAAATTGTAACAAAAACAGATAAAAAAAAAATTGCAAATTTGCCACAGCTACGTTTGTTGTTTGAAGGTGACAGTGACCCACGCACCCACCTCTTCTTGTATTGTTTTGGTATTCGGGTGTGTTTCGGTATTCGGTTGTGTATATATATATATATATATGTGTGTGTGTGTGTGTTTTCCTCTGTTAATTTTTCTTCTACGTCTAATTCGAATCTTCGTCAGTTAATAAACTTGAGTAGATAAAGACTGGTGGATGTCTCATCTCTTGAATTGAAGTTTATTGTAAGACCCTCTCTCTCAATCAAAGTTCCGTTGCGTTTTCTCCTTCAATTTTGTTTTGTTTTGTAATTCATGGCTCTTGGATCATTTGGATGTTGATAATAATCTTTTTTTCTTAATTTTGTTTTCATGGGGTCTTGGGTTTATGGTTTTTTTCGGGTTCTACTACAGTTCAGCGATGAACAAAGTGATCTTCTTTCTTCCGAGACTGATATTTATCTGCAAAGTGAAAAACTTTGGTCCTCTATGCGATCACCCTTCTTTGCATCACTCTTGAAACTGATTTTTGTGTTGTTGTTGGTTACTGATATCTTAGATTAGTGAATTATGAGATTATGTTAAAATCCATTTCTTCTGATTCTCTCTTCCCTTCTACTATGTTTTTTTTTTTTTTTTTTTTTTTTTGTTTAAATTTTTTTCTTTTTTTTTTTTTTTTTTTTTTTCATTTCTGGTTATATGGTTGCACTTTCTTCAAAGTGTACTTCTTTTCTGGTAGTTTATGTAATCCATCAACATTAATATTAGTATCTGAACTCTATGTTGAATCAAAGTTTGGCTGGTGTTTTCCTAAAAGGTTGGGAGGGTTTTAATATTGTTAGAAAATGGAGATTAAGAACTGTGATATATTTCATTGGATATGATCCACCATGTAGAAAACATTTCAAATTTTCTGTCCCATAAAAGTTCAAATCTATTGATGCAGGTAATTGGAAAATAGTTTTGATTTGAGGCTCTAATCATTACCAGCTTTACTGTATTTGGCAAATGGGTTCTGAAGGTCCTACAACACCCATAACAACAATTCATGTGACAGGATTTAAGAAATTCCATGGAGTTGCTGAGAATCCAACCGAAACAATTGTCAATAATTTGACAGAGTACATGAATAAGAAGGGTTTGCCAAAGGGTTTAGTCATTGGGAGCTGCAGCATTCTTGAAACTGCTGGTCAAGGAGCACTTGTTCCACTGTACCAGAAACTACAATCCGCCGTTATTTCCAGGGACTCTGAATCTTCAAATTCCAATAGAACTATTTGGGTGAGTTCCCCTGCACTTCACATATAGCTCCACTGTTTGTTATCATAGCTTTGTTACCATGTTCAGATGTATTGTTAATGACCTTTTGTGATTAAATCTCAATGGAATTTGAATTTGTCTTCATAAATTTTAGCACAAAGCTAGAATGAAACTTGTGATGGACTTTCATTTTTAGCACTTCTGTATATTAATTCAAAAGCTGAACTATAAAGATCATGAATAAAGGTTGATCATCTGAATAAATTGTTGACTCAGATTTGCCTTTGCCTAGACTCGGATACATACATCATTATCAATTTGAATATATTTTCATTTCTCCATCATTGCAAGTTCTGGTTGTTTCTGATTTTTGTTTATTCAGCTGCATTTTGGGGTTAACAGTGGTGCATCATGGTTTGCTATAGAGAAGCAGGCAGTCAATGAGGCAAATTTTCGATGTCCTGATGAAATGGGTTGGAGGCCTCAGGTGAGATTGGATTAGTGGCTTCATTTCAAGTTTTCTTTCATCAACAAACCTTAAAAGTCCAAAGAGCATCCTCACTAAAATTTGCATGATTTTATATTGCAGAAGGTCCCCATTGTTCCTTCGGATGGTGGAATTTCACGAACAAGGGAGGTAAAATGGACCCCTTATGTTGCACATACACTGAATTCCTAAACTAGGTTACACTGTTTGGCTTGGTGTTTTAGTGTTAACAGTGTAAAGGGCATTTTTTTGGGTACCATTTATAGTACTTTAAGGTGTTTTTAGTTTTCATGGCACAGAAGCAGCTACTTAGTCCTTACACGGTAGCCAATTTTCTTATGCTGTTCTGAAAATCATCTGCAAAAATACAGTTTTTAGCTCCTCATTTTGTCAAAAATCAAAAGTAAGGAGCTATAGAGGAATTTAGTTTTGTGGGTTTGTTACATTTTCTTGATGGGGAGAAATTATTATATGATTAGAGTCATAATTAAATGTTACTACTTCTCTCATTAGTATTCATAGACAACATGAAGAAAACCAATTCAGAAAACATGGTTGGTTCTGCTTACTAATGAGAATTCTACCCAACTTTTTGCAGACTTCACTTCCTGTAGTGGAGATCACCAAGGCCTTGGCAGAAAAAGGATATGAAGTAATAGCATCAGATGATGCAGGCAGATTCGTGTGCAATTACGTTTACTATCACTCCCTTCGCTTTGCCGAGCAGAGCGGAATCAAATCCCTTTTCGTGCACGTGCCACTCTTCCTCACAATAAATGAAGAGACTCAAATGAAATTCGCTGCTTCATTGTTAGAGGTTCTTGCCTCTAAATCTTAGAAAGGGGAGCTCCTATATTTGTTCTGGTGTGAAAGTGGATAAATGTATCTTGAATGAGATATTTATAATAAAAATATTGTATTTAAATGGAAACACATGTGTTGTAAAGGGTCATTTACTTTCATTGCTAAATGTTAATGATTGAAGGTTCCTACACTTTGTGAAGACAGTTTGATTGACATCTTCAATCTTTACTACCTTGTGAATAAATGTTCATTTTCTTACTTCTCCCCCAGCAAACCTGAAAATAATATTGCATAACTTGTCCTTTGATTTGGCTGAATGCTGAACCTATTCATATGCCTAACGATTAGTTTTATCATTCTTATCAATCTATCTTTATTTAAAAAGAAAAGATATACATCCATGCAAAAATCATCGTCATCTAAAATATTTTTTATAAAATATAGATATAATAGTAAAATTATAAAATACTATTTGAAGAAGAAAATTATAAAATACAATTCATTTGCAATGTTTATTCACTACTCTTTATTATTCTTTTCAGTTTATTGATTGTTTTATCCCATTTTGGTTATTTTATTGATTCTCTCTTTTGATCATGAAAAAAATTGCGCAAATTCCATTTCTCACCACAATAAAACCAATTATTATGTAATGAGATATGTTTTAGATAATATATTTTTTTCTTCTTTTTCACTACCTGTTTCTCTAAACTTTTATTGTCCTTTCACGAACTTTTACGGCAAGATTTTGTTCTCACCCTCTTATACTTCACTTTTTTTTTTTCACAAGTGTAAGAACTAAGAATAACGTGTTGGGTAAATGATTATTTTTTGTTTTGTCTAATATTATACTACACATTTTAGTACTCAAATTTGTTTCGTATAATAATTTGGCTATCGTATGTAAAAAATAAATGTTGGTGTATATATATAATAATAAACATATATTATATTTTATTTAATGTTTGAAATCATTGGTAAACTAGCGGGGCACTTAAAGAAGATTATTTGACAAATACGTGAAATTTACAGACAGACGGGATCATGCGATGTTTCTCGACATTTTCCATTACAATTTGCGAAAAACAACCTTCAACATTAATTTTCAGCTTGAGAATGAAGTTATCTTGGGATATAAGTCCGAAATGGTAGGTAGATGGTCAATTGAAGCATTATAAAATGCATTAGCAGAGTTAGACAAACTCTTGTGGTGTGGTGCAAGAATAGATAGGTATGATTCAGTGGTGGCTTTGTGGTTTCAATTAACCTCTAATGCTCTATGATTATTTTTTCTAAATAGATAAGATTATACTGTACTATATATATTTTATTGTGTTTATTTTCAAAATTATGTTTATTTCCAATAAGAAATTAGTTTGTATTAGTGTAGTGTGTACTGTATTGTTTACTTTCTTACCATCATAAATGATTATATATACTCCTTTTTCATAACCATCTTATCAATGTAAAGTTTCTTTTTTACTTGTGGATGTTAATTTCTACTATTTTTTTATTACTTTTAACTACAGTGAAATCTCTTACCATGATTGCATTTTCTTATATACAAAATTTAAATCTAAAATCTAATTTAAAATTTTGGTTTTACTTGTACCTACAATCATAGATAAGTCTTAATATACATTTATCATGAGGACATATGTCATCTCAATTATATTGCACCCGATATATCCATGACTTACATTATGTTAAAAATTATTATTAAAAGGGAAAAATACAAATATTAGAGGGGAAATCAAAATCATGTAAAATTCTAAAAAAACTATGCCAGTATTTTAGGCATTACATCAAAACAACAAAAATATTGTATATTAATTTAAATGCCACTCTATAGCCACGGCAAGTGCTTACTATTTTTTTTATTAATTAGTATTAAATATGTTCTTTTTATAAGATAAATTTATTTTTATAGAACTACAATTTGGGATACATAAATATAAATATATAATAAGATTACAATTACATCTTATAATCAATAAATATTTTAAGTATAAATATACATTATATTTATAGTAAAACTTTACATTATGAAATAAGATTAATATAACTGTAAATAATTTCTCTAAAAATTATTTAAATTTAATTTGAAGACATGGAAAAAAATAAAAGGGAATAAATGATTAAAATAATAAGTATGCATATAATAACATAAAAGGAATAATGAATAATTGAAAGATTTTCTTACTAATTATATTATCCACTATTTCATTAAACCATATTAACAATGGTTGTAATTGACTAACAATTCTTTTTTAAATTATTGATGTATAAAAATTAAACTATAAATATTTATTTAATATAATTTATTTATAAGGAATAATAAAGTATTGAAAATGGTGTTCAATGTATGACAGGGGCTTCCACCTACACCATCTTTGTGAAAACTCCATCCGATAATTATTGTTTTGATTTTAATGACTAACTATAAAATTAGGTTCAATTACTTTAATTCATGGTAGAATACATTTTCTGAAAAAAAAAAATCAGAAAGTTCTTGCTAAATAAACAATCTCCCTGGACACTTAAAATTCAGTGTAAACTCAAAAGTTTGATAAATTTTATTTATGATATGTGACTCGGCGTGATCAAAGTTGATCTAACCTACTTAACGAGAGTGTTTTTCTCTATTTTTTTATTTTATTTTGAAAGTGATGTAATTATGTCTTAGCTGAGAGTATCCACAAATCTAAGTTTAGATATATAGGTTTGACTTTTAAGTATATGCTGTATTATTAAGTTTTCACTACATTTATTATCTTTCGATCATATTTAGTATATTGTTTAAATTGCAGAGTTTGTATTATAATTTTATCTTTAAAACTGTTTTGACGGGTAAAGAAAGAATAATATATATAGATTATCTTTTAATTTAATTTTTAAGTAATATAAAAGTTTTGTACTTAAAATCCTCTTTTTTTGTTTTTAGAATGAATATTTGAACTTTAAATCTGTTCAAGATAATATAAGTAAAATCAATCACCATGTGTAAATTATTATCCACTTTGAATTGATATCACGGATTTAGGTCGCGTAAATGATACACACAACAGAAAAATTCAAAATTAATTTTTGCTATATAAAAGAAAACTCACTGAATCAACTTATTCACAACATCATGAATGAAAGATCAATTTGCTTTTAAATTGATACCTCTACTCAAATTTTCATTTGAAACATCTAATTCTATCCTACCATATTAAAATAGAAATTTTATTTATAACAACAAAATACTCATTGTATTTTTATAGACTAACCTTTTATTTCACTAGTTTAATAAATTTTACTCACTTTAATTATTTGTACTGTTTCTAAAACTTCCTCATATTTTGAACTATTCTATAAGATAATTGAACAACATTCTTATATGTAAACTTAAAATATATTAATATTTCGATATATCATTCTTAAAGTTTGTCACTGAAACTGTTAATATATAACTTTTAAAAGTTTTTAAATATTATACGTGATTTGTGAATTTATAGAATATTTTTTGATTTTATCTAAATTCATAAAATATCATAGTTTTTTATCACTCTCTAAATTACCTCGGCAACGTTGATGTGTGTCGGAATACCAGGAAGGAAGGAAGACAGAAACTCCCACGAACAATGTCAGTGTCTTTCTCTTCAACCTCGCTTCCGTTCGAATCTTCATTCACATTCCAAAGACCACCAAATCTCTGCTCTAATTCAATCACAGTATATTTCTTTTTCTCTTTTAACATCTGAACTTGATTCTCCAAATGCACTCACTTATCTGTTAGTGGTTAAATTAAATATTGTTGCAGGTTGCATCAAATAACTTTCACTCAGTAACCTCCGGTGGTCGTCGTCTTGCACTGAATGTTGGAGGCACAAGCTTGTGTCGAAGGTTGCGTGGCTTCAAACTGTGGGTACTTGAGAGACTCAACTTTCAATTTCAGTCACCAAAGCAACCTAAATTTCGCTTCGAAAATAATTTGGAAAATTCCGGTTTATCAAATGAAAAGGGACCAGTTTCTGATTCATCCTCGATTCTCCGTGTTCCTGATGGTGTGCTGGCTTCTAAATCTAATTTACCATTATTCACTTCATTTCTTGTTTTGGCGTCCGTGTGATTTACTGTAACATGTTTTCTCATGATATTCGTTCCCACAGATAAGGTCATGGAGTCTCCATCTTTGCTGCAGACAGGTTTGTCTGTTACTCCCACGGATGTCAGCAGAAAACCCTCACTTTGCATTTCTGTAATAGGAGCCACCGGTGAGCTGGCAAAGAGTAAGATTTTCCCTGCTTTATTTGCCCTCTACTACAGTGGCTTTCTTCCTGAGGTACAACACCTTTTATTGTCTCCTTTTTAATTTTTAAGATTGTTGTTTCAGCACTCCATAACCATGACGCACCTGATAATAAGTGGCCTAAACTTTAATCACCAGTACTGTAACACGGTCTTAGATTTTAGGCCTAACTTGTACTTACAAAACTCTATTAACTCTTCCTTATCACACAATATTTCTGTTCAATCTGAGACTTGAAGTTTTTCTTTCCAATAAAAGCCCCGATTCGTATCTTGAGATTCGATTCAAATGTACAAAGTTATTACATTGGACTCATCCACTTAACAAGCAGCAATAACTACATCCATAGTCTGTCAGGAATGATCCATAGACTTTGACAAGTTTTACATTGGACTTCGGACTAGCTAAGAGACCAGGAGCGTAGTCCATCCACCTATCCAGCTTTTTACGTAATTTAATTTGTATTTTTGTTCTTTTCCCACAGCAGAATTCCTTTGTTGTGAGTGAATTCAATTGTTAATGACATTATATATTGGATTTTGGTTCCATGTTTTTTTTTCTACAATGAAGAAATTGGAACGTATCAAAACTACTAATTTCTTGTGAATCTTACCTTTTTTCCAGTTGTAAAAATATGAAATTCAAATTGCCATATCTGCAGAATGTAGGCATTTTTGGGTATTCAAGGAAGGATATAACGGATGAAGACCTGCGATCTATTATAGCTTCAACATTAACATGCCGAGTTGATCATCAGTATGGTTTTCTAATCGCTTCCTAAATTGTTACTTTCTATGTCTTGTTTTCTGTTCATGGACAAATCTTTAGCACTGAATAAAACACTCGCCAACTTGGGAAACTGTTTGCAAAGTCATGATTTACAAAATTTATTGCCAACTTATAGCAGAAAAATCTCCTGGAAATTTATTTTTCAAGTAAACATTTTGTGTCTAGTTATCTAATTCCAAAGATGTAATTAAATTGGTTAATTTACCTTGAAACTGAAAGTTACACTACTTTCTCTCGCTAGAATAAATGAATAATGTCCAGTTGCATTTTTTCCCTTTGTCCAAATTGTATGGTATTCTAGCTTGTTGACTAATGTGAAATGCAAAAATCAGAGAGAATTGTGGGGACAAATTAGATGCTTTCCTTAGTAGAACATATCATATTAATGGAGGCTATGACAATAAATATGGGATGTCCATGCTGAATGCCCGAATGGAACAAATTGAGGTAACTTCGGTTAAATTTCACCAGAATATAAGAGAGTTCTTTTCTGTCTCAAATGAGTTCCTGTAAACTCTTTCACAAGTTGTACATCCCTTGTTATCTGATTCTGTTACAGCTTATTATCTACCTCAGGGAGGATCCAAAACCAACAGGATATTCTACCTTTCTGTGCCACAAGAAGCAGTTTTAGATGTTACGGCTTGTCTTTCTAGCAGTGCTCAGACTCAAAAGGGATGGAATCGCATAATATTTGAGAAGCCATTTGGCTTTGATGCTCTTTCTTCCTATAGGATGACACAATATCTACTTTCAAACTTTGAGGAAAAGCAAATATATAGGTATTTATTGCTTCCCTCCCCTCTCACCTATCCGCTCATGCACAGACAGAGTGGCTGAATCGCTTGAGCACACACAAAGTACTGTTACATAAATTAATGATTCATGTTACTATGTTGCTAGGATCGATCATCTTCTTGGAAGGAATCTCATTGAAAATCTCACAGTTTTAAGGTTTTCAAATCTAGTTTTTGAGCCACTTTGGAGTCGTACTTACATAGACAATGTACAGGTCAGTGTCCCTCATTTAATCTGATTTAGCATGCCTTAATTTCTGGAATTTTATGTAAGTTTAAATGTCTTTTACATAATTTAATGTTTGTCATCAAATTGGTTTATTAAATCACTGTAGGTCATTTTATCAGAGGACCTGACCAAGCCTCCAGGAAGGTGATCTTAGTGACCATGGTGTCATTTGAGTAAATATAATGCAATGCATCATTCTGTATTGAATATGCATGAACAACTTTTTCCTCCACAAGTAGCTGTTTATTATATAATTCTACTTGGTCCTCTATTATCCATGCAGATATTTCAGTGGCTATGGGATTATCCGTGATATTGTTCATAGTCACATTCTCCAAACAATTGCATTGCTTGCCATGGAACCACCAGTAAGCCTTGATGGAGAAGATATTCGAAATGAAAAGGTACTCCACAGATTACGGATTATAAGCTCTATAACACACCTTATGTTTAGGTTCAGAAGGCCAAGTCAAATAAGTAATAAGGAGTACTTAAAATATCGTGTCAAGAAGATTAATGTCATCAATTCTATTGGCATCAAAATGATAATTTGTAATCAATTCTTATTTTAAAGAATGTGAACAATACACTCTCAAAATACTCTTTCAAACACATTTTTTTATTTATTTTAAGTTGAATTTTATTGGGACTCAAACTATTGTGTGAGACTCATTAAATACGGTATGGGATTCATAAGATTTTGTGAGCCCCGGTAAAAGCAATGAATAATTAAGTTTGCATTAAAGGTATGTTATTAACGTATATCTCTTGTTTGTTTAATTAAGTAAAAGAGAAAATGGATTTTGTTGACTTTTATAATAACTACCTTAACAATCATATCAACGATTTTTTTAATTAGTTGATACTTGATATTGTAAACATATTTACACTGACAGAGCATACATTAAATTCTAAGTAAAAGAGAAGGAATTTGATTTCGACATTGTTCATGCTTGGATAAACTGAATTTAGATTTCTTTCAAACTCAATTTAAAGGATGGTTGAACTACAAATTGTAAGTTAATAACCAATTCCTTAGTATATCAATCATCTGTCTGTCAATTTTGATTATTGAGTTCCTTAGATTGGTCATAATTTAAGAAGGCTAGAATAAGTAAGATGTGATTAGGGAATGATTACAGCTTCTTCCCTTCATCTATACCTAGATGTATGCCAGACATGATGATTGACGCATTGTCATACAATTTCCCAATTGTAAGCGCGATCATCCAATTACTTCATATAGGGCATCTTCAAAAAAGCATTAAGAATAGAACTAATCATTCAATTAGAGAAGAAGCTTGAATTCAATCCAAACCTGAATTACATCTAATTCATATCTGAGATCCATTTTAATCCTAGGTTGAGAAATTCAGCTAAACATGATCAAAGAAAAACTGAAGGAAACTAGGTCCATTTGCTAAAATTGAAAAGGAATTGAAGGTCCATCTTTCTTCTAATAGTAAGAACTTTATTAGGACTATGGGAAATGGGAGTTTGTTAACACAGTTAGGATATTAATTAGTTAGTTAGGTTGTTAATGAATTAAATAAATACCAGGATGTGGAGAAAGGATTCATTCTAGCTTGTATTAGTTGTAAATTGAGGATTAGTTCTTTGTGAAGGAAAAACCCTTTGAGAAGAGATTACTCTACTACTAATAATTGTCATCCTGTACAATTTTTCATTTCTTTCCCATTTCTAATTCACTGATTCGTAACAACTTACTCCTTCCTAATTAAGTTAACAGCTTCTTGTTTCCTTCTCTGTTCACCCCCTGATCTAGCTTTCCTTTTAAAAGCCTTGCATACTGACAGGGAAAAATAACCATCACCTCTGCTAGGCAGTGACATTCAAGTTTTCAGGCAATGATACTTAGAAATTTGAAGCATGCTGGCCTCTAAGCTGCCCGTTTTGCTCAGGTGTGCACCAGCACTCAGGTGCAAGACACATCTGGCTATCAAGTATTGTGTCAGTAATGGGTATTATCCCAGTGTGCAAGGGCACAACACAATTATTATAGTGCTCACTTGCTTGGTCAACAGACTACTTCCCTGTGAAATTTAGTCCTTCCACTTATCCATGCCTTCTGCTTCTTCACTTCATTAACTTCAAGATAAAGAAGCAATGAAGTAAGAAAAATGACCTAATTCACATACAGAAATGGCTAAAAATTACAAAGGAGTGAGTCTAAAACATACTTAACTATACTCTAACAAAAATGCACTAATACTTTATTAATATTTGTTTAAGGAGTAAGGACAACTTTTTGTCTAGATATTATGGTTGTTTGTTACAAATGACAACTTGAAAGATGCATTATTTCCTCACTATCGCCTAGGAGTGTTGGTAACAACTTCTTTTTCAGGTCAAGGTTTTGAGGTCAATTCGCAAATTGGAGCCGAAGGATGTCATTCTTGGGCAATATAAACCAAGTGGTGGAGCCAAAGTTGATACATGTTTAAATGGTCTGACACCTACTTATTTTGCTGCTGCACTATACATTGACAATGCACGATGGGATGGTGTGCCATTTTTTATCAAAACAGGCTTGGGACTCATCAAACACCAGTAAAATCATCATCTTTTGTGTCAATTTTCTTTAGATATCTACTTTTTATGCCCTAAAATTACGTATTCAGATTCCCTTACACGAATATCCTTGTTCCAATAATTTCTCATCATTCCAATTTAAAAATTAAAAACCCTCCTTATTACAGTGAGTTTGGATTGTAGCTGACCCATGTTAGAAAATATGGTAATGCAGAATGGAGATTCGGATTCAGTTTCGAAATGTTCCGGGTAATGTGTACCGTGAGTGCATCGGGCATAACATGGACCGTGCCGTAAATGAGCTCATTCTCCGTGATGTTCCTGATGAAGCTATTTTGGTGAGAGTTAACAACAAGGTTCCAGGACTAGGCTTGCAACTGGACTCTTCAGAACTAAATTTGCTTTACAAGGACAAGTAAGCACTTATTTGTGTGCATGGCACTTTGACAAAGTGATGGTAGTTGCTAACCATACCTGCATGTTACATTGATTATTAATGTTTAAGGTACAACATGGAGGTTCCAGATTCCTATGAGCAACTTCTTCTTGATGTCGTTGATGGGGACAACCATTTGTTTATGAGAAGTGATGAGCTGGAAGCTGCATGGAACATTCTAACTCCAATTCTGAACGAGATAGACAAAGACAATATATCAGTGGAGCTTTATGAGATGGGGGGTCGAGGTCCTGTGGGGGCATACTACCTTTGGGCAAAACATGGTGTCCGTTGGGTAGAGGATTAATAAGAACTCCCTTCCTTGATTTGTTTAGATTTAATTTATCTTTTTGGTCTTTATATTTGTACTTATTTTTTGTTTTAATCTCTTCGTACTTGAAAACTCTTTTAATCTCTGTCTACACAAACATAATTTTAATGTTTTAGTCTCTTGTGTTGGTTTTTTGACAGTGTAAAACTGTCACAAAATGAAAACATAAAGACCAAACAGAGTGTTTGAGGCTTGGGAAATAAATCGAAATTTTATATATGCACCAAAAAATTAGTTAATTTTTTTTCAGTCTTATAACAGGTACCTCTGTGTCTGTTTCATGTTACCTACCCCACAAGGACTACCTAGGCCGTGTTAAGGATTTTGAAATAAACTTCAACTGCTGAACATCGTTGTTTTCTTGTTATTTGCATATATTCTTGAAAGAGACAAATTAAACAAGTCCAAGAAAAACAAAGAGATGGAAAGCAAAGCTAGGAGAACGAGTGAGCAACCACATATTTTTATATATTCAGCATTGAACCGCTTTTACCAATTATTTTTTGAAGTAAAACAAAAATATTTTTGGATGAAGTTCAAAGTTAATTCACTATTGTGAGGGTTAATCCTTATATGATACAAAATGAAATTATATTAAAATTATGTATCTATTATACATATTAGTCAATGTTATCTCATTGGGTGATTTAAGAATGTAGCTTATTTAACCTCTTGAAAGAAATATAAACATTGAGAGAATTTCATCTCAAAATCAGGACAGCACATGGATGATTCTTGTTTCCATTCCATCATGGGGCCACAATGAGTATGGGCTGCATGCATCCACCATCCTTACATGTTTCACAAAATTTACTCTTTCCTTCGCCTTATATCTTTCATTGCCACGATGAATATATTATATAGTATATAATCTATTTTTAACATATTTTTTATGATTGACTGAAATTTATTTAAAATTCACTTGTTATTTTAAGATTTTCAATAAACCAATAGTAAAATATATTAAAATTAATTACTAACACAATTTTTACACTTTTAGTTAAACTATTGACTCAAGTCGTCTTAGAATAAGGCTATCTTATGTCATTTTGATTTGTTCCCTTCATAGAAAGCATGGAAAAAAGTTCAATTTGCTCACAAAGAATTGAAATTGTTCAACTCAACAACAAAAAAATAAGGAATATTTGCTCTTTAGCTTTTTTCCATCTAGAATCCACAAATTAAGTAGCTTCAATCTTTACTTGTCCTCCATATTATATAAATTATCAGATTATATGAATTTTCGAAGGTCAAACTTTAATTTCGATTGCAAATAATGCCAACAATATTCAAGTCCTTACGTTTAAAATTTTTCTAATAAATAACATTTTTAACGTGCGCATGAGATGTTAAATTATGGAAAATAATTTCAAATCTTCTTGTAAGATGCCCATATAGTTAAACAAATAAAACATTGGATGTTGTTTATACTTTTTTAACATATCTTCATGTGATTGTTTTTTTTATTAAACATAGTTACAAGTATTAAGTAGTTGGACGATGTAGCATTACTCTACTACCCATATAAAGAAGCTGATTTGAAACCTGATTATAAATAATACTGCATCAGTGGGTCCAGACAAGCATCATCAATTCAGGACAAGTTTTCAAAATGACATGTTTTTATCGGGTCCATCTCCATTTTCATATGTTGACCAACCTAAAGTATTCTTCAGGGAATATTTCTCTCTCCATTAAAACAAAATTATTAATTATTTATCATAATTTTTTCCAATTTACTAAATGAAAGATTAATTTAATTTGTTATTTCCCACTAATCTAACAAATTTATGTGCATAAAAAAGTTAAAAATGATTTTTCTACTACATAAATCATTTTCATAACATAGTACAAATAACTAATTAATGTTTTTATATAATATATTATGAAATTTTATTTATAAATTAAAATATAATAATATATATCATGAAATTGATCAAGATAATGTCAAACCATGCATACTTTTTTAAAGCAGCCATGACAAAACACGGTATTATTGAAGTGGAAATGTGAAAATATTACGTTATGGGATGACGTAATTCATGCTTATTCTTTCTATAGAAGTCTCCTTTCTGCCTCAACTTACCATCCTACCCTCACTTTTTTGACTTGTTCTTCAACTCCATGGCTAGGGGTCATTCTGCCCTTTTCATACCTTCATATTTAATTTTTTTTTTGATATATTTTGAGATAAAAATTAAGTTATACTTTTATATCACAACAACATGATGTTGCATACTTTATAAAATATATTTTTAATGACTATATGATAATATAAAAAAAACTAATTTAATAATTATTTTTAGTAATACTGATATTATTTATTTTGGGATGTATAATGTAAAATATATATTTTTCAATTTAAATTTTATAATTCTTTTATTATTTTAAATAAATATATACATAATACCAATATCCATATTCTGCCTTAATAAATTGACTTGACCGAGTTAAACATAATTATATTTTATTACTCTTGATGTTTGTACAAGTAAAATTGACTTCAATTTTCTTAAACAAAGTTTGGATGGGAGACTTGTGAACGAAATTGTGATTGAAAAGGAAGAAAATCGTGATTTAGATTTCCATTTTATAAATCCAACGGGAAAGAGCTGAACAATAAGGGTTATGCAAAAGCAATATTTCGGAATGTGGGGGATTGATGGTCATAAACTTGTTCAAATTGATGCTAAACACTCTGAATCTTAATCTTTTTGCACAAAATAGGGATCTTCTTCTTCCTTTGGTGTTCTTCTACTAACTTTTATAACATTATGTAATTGGCAAGTTTTGATCAATTCATTGCTTTTCCTTTTCCAATAAGGAAAATAATGTTTTGATAACGATATAATAACTTGTTAAATGAACTAAAAAACATTTTCAAAAACTAAGTTCGAAAACTAATCCTCCAACATGACTAAACATTTAGTTTGTAAATTTGTGATGAAAGATGCGAGTGATTCTCTTTTATATATCGATCATGTCCCGAAATTAAAGGAAATTAAGAAGAAACTAGGTGTTTGTAATTGTGAGAATTTTGGCAAGGTTCAACACACAGTTAATTCTTCCATGACATTCAGTCTTCCATTGATTATGGTACTGCTGGTGAAGATCATACCAATAAGGAACAACAAGCCTTGAAAAATTTAGAGTTGGCTTTATTTATTAAATATGAGTTTTGGAAGGAGAAAACCCGTGTTTCTTGGCATGATGAGGGGACAGTAACACTAAATATCTTCACAAGATTCCTAAGATTAAACAAGCCACCAAGAATATTTTTTATGTTATCAAATACTTTTCCGATATACTTTTGTTGATAATGAAAACATTGATCATGTTGTCCAATGCTTTTCTGGTGATAAAGAATACATAAAAAATGACTTGGTTGCTGATGTGATTCCTAACAAGGTCAATGATAATGCCAATGCAACACTCATCTCCCTACCATCTATGGAAGAGGTGAACTCGGTTGCTTCTTTATGCAGCAGTACTAAAATTATTTAAAGATGGTTAATCCCACTTACAACTCTAGTAAATTAGCTAACTTCAAGTTCAAGATCATTAGAGGTTGGTTAGTCAATTTTCTGATAAATATTAATCATAAACAAAAATGGATAGACATTTTACACCATGAAAATAGATATCGGAGGGCATTACTGTCAACACAATAATGTGTGTAGTAATAAAATAACACGCTAGTATATTGACCTCTCTTGTGAGTCAATTAACACGGTTCGAGTTCATTGAATTCATTGAGCAATTTCCATGGTTCATTTTTTGACTAGAGCAAGTTCATGTCAGATCTCAACTTACAGTGAGGTCTATTAATTATTTTGTGTCCAGCCCTTCTTCATGCTCTTCTTCACTTCACATCTTTCTTCTTCACCTGCCAATATATGACACGACGTCTTCAAAATTCTTCTTTCTTTTCTCCCATATTTCCCTTTTTGTTGGTGCATCACTATAGCACCATAGTCTTCTCCATATTAATTGCTCTTGTTTTCTTTTTCTCTTTAATACATATACTAAAGCTCTTATTTTGCGTCTACGTTGCTTGATTAAGGAGCATGGAGGGAGAAAGAAGGAAGAGAAAAATGGAAAATGAAGAAGAAAATGAGGAGCTGAAGATGGAAAGGTTCTTTGCCTTGATAAAGAGGACAAAAGATGTTCGCGATCGACTCTATACAGGTAATAAGAAGATGGATGAAGAAAAGGAAAGGAGTATTTGGAACCCGAAGTTTGAAGTGGAAGACTTCATTGATTGTAGAGACATGCCAAAGAGTAGTAAAGTTTCAGATCCTGATCATCATGATCTTGCTGGTCCTTCAAGCAAAGAGCTCATAGACAAGAAAGAAGATTTTCAAGATGCAACACAATTGGTGGCAGCTGAGGAAGATAATGGTGAAGAGAAAGACAAAAGAAGTGAGCATTTAGACTTAAATCTTTCCTTGTAAAATTACAATTATATGCATATATATCTGATGAACTGGTTATGGCCTATGAGCCAATGACTGTGACATGCTGACAACCTTAAATACCGTATTTGTAATCCAGTTTTGGTGGCTACTTCATGATGATGATGATGATGATGATTTTGACCCTGTAATTGTTATACATTGAATTGAAAAGAAGGAAGAAGCTATCATCTTTATTAATATCTTGTCACAAGAGATGAACATCTAAAGTTAAATGGGAACACAGATTTTCATCATCTATTTGACAGAACTGCGTATAATTAATTGGCAACCATAAGCCAAGAAAGTTTTTTTCGTGTTTATTTATCATTTTAAAAGTTGACTGCGCATTTACTGTGATAATTTTTTTTATTTGATTCCTAAATATTTATTTATATTTTTATAAATAAGAAATAAGTAATAAGCATATTATATTAATTGTCAAAAAATAATGAAGATTTATATTGACTTGAAAAAAAGAAAGAAGGAATGGTATTTCATAGTACTTAAATAAATAACCATGTCTATTTGATATTGTTTTGAACTATATATTTTTTTAAAATCATTTCTGTAAAATAATTATGAAAACTATATTAGTGTGTGTCTCTGTACATTTTAAAGGGTACTGGTAGTTGAATACTTTACTTTCTTGAGTATGTCAAAAAGTTATAAATACATGCATCCACATGTTATTAATATTCACTTTCCGTTATGGCTTAGAATTAGATTCATTGTACACAAATCTTGACTTGTGGAATCACTAAATATGTTGATTCGCATTTATTATATTTCATAGGTTAAATCAAATTTCATCCTAGATTAAACTTTTTGGTAATTTATTCTTGAAACCTTGTAATCATCGTCCTAGTCTATCTAAAATATTACTTTTCTACTTAAATAACATGTCATTTAGATATGATAAAAAACTCTACACTCCCGAATAAAATTCAAAAAATGTATATTGAACGAGTATTTTTAATAGATATAGGCAAGTAGTATAAATATTTTAATTGCTTATTTGATAGAGGGGTGATATAAATATTATAGTATTCAACCTCTAAATATCCACTACTCATTGGTAGTTTTTATTTTAGCATTTTTTTAAGAATAAGGTAATCAAAATAAAATTATCAATAAAATAAATTTTAACTGTTAAAAAATTATTTATAATTTAATTTTATCTATCTATTTTTTTATTTAGAATTATGAAATTAAAAATATAAAGAAAATGAATTTATTTAAACTCAACTTTTTCAATTTGTTATTACAAAAAATAATTGTATTTTTTAAACATAAATAATCATTTAAATTTTTGTTAAATACATAAATAGTTAACAAATTTCATATAACATTAAATATAAAAAACAATCATTTTTATTTTACAGTAAGTAAAAACAAAAAAAGAATTATAGGAAATTAATCTTATAAAAATCTTACCAAGTCAGTTTAAGGTCATTAGCTAACAAACATCACCATTGTCCACTTAAGAAAAGTTAAATTCAAGTTCACCTCATATTCAATGAATGAGTTCATCAAACCTTGAATTAATAAAAAAGACATTAATTAAGATGATTAATATAAATCCTCCAATTAATAAGGTCACTAATTATGAGTTCTAATACACAATAAGCCAGTTCATTATCATTTTTATAAATAAAAATACTTAATAAATATGATTTTATCTTTTTTACCTTTATTCTTACATCTAATGATTTAATCCTGTGTCTCTAACCAAATTCAAAAAGATGTTTCTATCACAAGAAATCCAAAATGAAACATTTTGAATACGAGAGATCAGTTTCACAACAAATCAAAATCCTTATATACTAACATACTCTTTCTACCCGACCACTTACATAAACACAATTACAATAGAAAAATGAGTATAAAAAATTAATTACAGAAAAAGAAGTTATTTAGAATGGAAAATAATGCTTCGAATATGACCTACGTAGTTCTTCTAAGGCTTCAAAGCTTTGTCCCCACTAACAGGTGAGTGGCATGGCTGCTAACAGATGCCATCACTAATAATCCAAAACTCATGCACTGAAATATGTGGACCTAAGTATCCTCGTTTACCACTAATTATAATTTGTCATAATTATCATTTGACCGAAACACAAAATCGATATAATCAGAAAAAAAAAAAATACCTTACAAGTGATTCTACTGTTTCCACGAATAAAAAAAATCAGTGCATCTAATATTGTTTTCAAGATATTTATCGTTATCATCACTGAATCGTTTGTTTTAGGTGTTAACTAGTGGTGCGTTCAAATCGGTAATAAATTACAAATAGTTTAAGGTGATCGATTAGTTTTTATCACCCCAAAAAATTTGCGAGATTAATTTTTGGAATATTTATTATATTTATAAATTATTTTTTAGAATGTGTAATAATTGTTTCGAGTATCAGAATTCTCACTTGGAGAATTGGGAAGGGAGGGAAAACAAAATGAGAAAAACCCTCTTAAGTAGGATATATCCTTGTATACTAATTGTTTAATAAGTTATCTTTAATCTCAAATAATTTAATAATTGAATTGTTTAATTTCAAATTCTAGTGCAAGATTTGTTTAATTTTTTGAAAGGAAAGATATGCTTTACTAATTCCACCTGATAATATTTTATAGACATTATATTTAATCAGTCCAATAATTATACTACGAGTACATGTGAAATAAATCGAGTATACACATTTTACATAATTTAAAAATGATTTGATATTTTATCAATCAACTTTATATTTTTGACGTATAATATGTTTGTTATAATATAAGTAAAAATTTGATTATAAAATTATACGTATATAAATATTTTATATTTTGTTTATATAAAATTTTACATGAAGAATAGACAAGATATGATGATATGATTTAACGGTACAAATCTTATGCTTTATAAAAAGTTATGGAGGAGAATAAATGTAAAAAACTTACTTCAAAAGCAATTTGATCCTTATGCTTTTCTTTTTTACTGTCAATTTCTTCGAACTAAGCAGATCCTAAGCGCAAGATTTTCTCCTTCTCTTTTTTTTATAGCCTCATGATGTTATTTTCAAGGGAAAAAGAAGCATATGCATGTACTAAAATAAAGCTTAAAAGCAAAATTAAATATTTTTTTAAATCAACTTTTTATGTGATGAATTGCGGTATGCTTCTTACTATTAACTATTAGTCGTGATAGTAAACGAAACAATAATAGATTTGGAACAAGATATAAGAATGATTAATATTTAGGAAGTTCAATTATTCTAGGTAGTTGATTCCTGCACAATACACGTATTGTTTTCTGCATTTAATTAATTTTCAATATGTCGTTAATGCCTTTAATACTTTTATTTTTAAATTTATTTATTAAATGATATTTTTTTTCTCTCATACTAAGTCACCTAACAAATAAGTACAATCATTGTTAACTTCTCACTTTCTTAATAAATATTAACAAACTTTTTTCATAAATAATAAAAAAATCTAATAAATATTAAAAAATATCTATATTTATTTTCAAGCAATACAAAACTAAATATTTAAAAATAATATGTTAAACTGAATTTTTAAAATTAATCATATTAAATTGTAAATATCTTAACAACATCCAATATTATTTTTATTATTGTTAAAAGAAAATATGAGAGAAATGTTTCTGTAAATTTATGAGAAAAAGAAAAATTATTTAATACATAAATTTTAAAATAAAAATAATAAGGACATTATTAATATTTTGAGAATTTGTTAACTACAGAAATCATTTTGTATAGTGTAGGAAACAACTATCATCATTCTAATATATCTTAGAAATGTCTTTAAAGAATTTATGCCAATACAACGTTAAAAGTTGAAAAAGTCGTCAAATTATATCTTTTTAAGTGTTGAAATCGGTTTCCCACTTTATTATTCCATAAATTATTGTAATCACTCATTATTATTTTTTTTAATGTGTCTCCAATTGAGATTCCGAAAAATTCTCTTGGAAAACATGAGGTTCAGAGAAGTCAATTTTATCTTTTCAAACAAGATATTCCAAGAAAAAAAAAACTTATAAATAAACATAAATATTTGCGAAGTACATTCACTCAATTTGTTGGCATTGACTTACTATTCATAATCCTGTCATGGCAAAAAATACAATAATATGTGTTATCAGATGTTTGCATAATACAACATTATCTCATAACCAAGAACATAGTTATAAAAACCAGACAGTCCAACACCTCAACTTAAAGGGTTAAAACCCAATCAAATTAGTTCAAAACCATTAAAAGACAGTAAAACATTGATGAGAAAAATTAATTTGGTCGGGTATTTTTAAAAATTTTCCACTTTCTATTTTTAATTTAATCTAAAGTATGTTTAAGATGAATAAAACTCATTTAACACGCAAGTAAGTATACATTATTTTGCCAGTTATCATTAATTTTATCAAAGAAAACATTTTATTTAATGATCTACATTAATTAAAATTCTTATGTCTTAATTTTATATTATTTTACTGATTATGTTATTTGTAGCTTGAGACTTTATGGCTTTTGGAAATTAATTCTAAGTTAGTGAACTTGAGTGGTAAGGTAACTATTCCGTACAAGGCTTGTAATGGTTTCTAATAACAGAACATATTACAAAGATCTTATTTTCAGAAAACTTTCTCTCCGTCTTTACTTTTTCATTCTGTTTTGAGCTCCTTTATCAGAAAACTTTTACAGTATCTGTTTTCATAACAATTTAAAATATTATATAATATTAAAAATATAAATTTAGTTACTTTCGACAACAATTCTTTAGACTGTTAATTTTCACTGATTCAATTACATGTTCGATCTCTAATACAGTCCAAAAATGCATTCATGTGAGTCACCAATTGTTTACATAATAAACATACATTAACATTGTCAAATAAAAACCAAATTCTGACATCATAGGCCGGTTAGAACACAACCCAATTGCATGGCTCTAACTTTTCAGAGCTTCAGCACCTGCATAACTTCATCACAGACTCTGTTCTTTTGGAAACTACATAGATTTGGTAAACCAACAACCAATGAACTAACCTTTTATTCATTGTTTTGCATACTCAGAGTGCACGATCACCGGCGGCAAAAGAAATCAAAAGGTGTCCGCGGTGTGGAATAAGCCATGGAAAGTATCTTAGAAGCTATGAACTTATTGGCAGCTTCAGTATGATGAATTCCATCCCAGCTTACATATTGAGCCCCTTCGCCACAAACCTGATAACCAGGTTGACCACATGTCACCCTTGCGTCAAAGTTGTAAGGAGGCCCTCCAAAGCCGCAACATACCATCAAAGGATTTGAGAAGCCTAATCAATTATGCATTTGCAAACACCATCAAAACTATGATGATAATAATTAATGCAATAATTTGAACCATTACCAAGTTAAGCCAACTAAGGAGTGCTAGCAATGCATCTTTTAAACACATTTTATAGTATTTATTAAATTTATTAGAAATTATAAAATTATGAATGAGATTTGCTAAATAAAAAAATGTAACCAGCAAAATTTTGTGGTACTAAACAAAAGTTCATCCAATAGTAAAGAGTGTCTTCAAAGGAGTGTGTAAAATAATATGTTGTTCGCATTCCTCTATCCAAATATATTTCTGTGTCATTTATGGGGTGAAATCAAGGAAAACTTTATTCAGATGAGTAATAAAAGAGTGAGTGGAGTGAAATCAAGGAAAACTTGATTCAGATTAGTAACAAAAGAGTGAGTCAAATAATTATTGATACTTAAACGAGAAGAAAGGGTTTGCTTGGATTACCATATTTTGCGGCATTTGTAATGAGGTCATACTTAATGCCATAAATATCAACATAGACTAAAGTGGAATCCTTCAGTTCAGATCTTAGTTTCTGACTCAAATGAAGCAGCGCTTCATTAAACAATCTTGCTGCCGTGTTATAGCTAGAAAGACATCCCAATGAATCTAGATCCTTCTTCTGAGCCAGTGCAAGTATTTTAGGAAGACAGCCCAATGGCCCAGTATTGTGAATCCAAAATTTCCTGGCCCCTTCATTATGTAAAGTCTGCATACAGATCGGAAAACATCACACTCTAAGAAGGAGATATAAAAAAAATCAACGAAGAAATAGTAATAAATCAATGTACACCTCCCGGCCAAGATCATTGTTGCAGCTTATTTCAATAAAGGGAAATTTGGCGGTTACAAACAAATTTCTTGGCCCTCTTACCTATAACCTATTGAATTATAAGAATTTCACAGCAAACAATTTACACAGAAACATTTGCCGAAACAGAGGAAGCACTAATAAATTAGAAGAAATGGCATAAATTATTTAGTCATAAAGGATAGGCTAGAACGTTAGGATCAATTTCATGCTTAGACACATCCCCTTCTACCAACCTAAATCACCAATACTAAACAAAGAAAATTAGTAAGGTGCATAGATAATTAGTTTACTAAACAATTATGGAGAACACTGAACTGACCTTAACAGCATTGTCAATCTCGGTTATAAATGATGGGATCTTCTTAATGACTTGTGCGTATGACAGATTTTTGGCAAATGAATCAGCTAGGTCGTTTTGCCCAATATCAATCAAGTAGAGTGCATTACGGAAGCCTTCGTCATTAACGAAATTTCTTGCACCTATTTAAGTTTGCAGTGCAATCAGTTCATTCTTAAATACAAACTCGAATGTATATTGAATATATTTTTCCCCAGTGATTGAATAATACTTTTTAAGTGCAAAAGCGAATTCATTTACAAAACATGTAGGCAGACTAACAAAAGTAGTGTTAAAATCTGAACGGCGAAAATATCAGATCACAGAAAAATCTGAACTCCAAAGGATGAGACTCCTTTCTTCGGACAAGACTAATTTTGGTACATTAATAGAGGGGTTAGAACTCAGAAAAGAATCAGATTACAGAAAAAAATATGACAGCTTGATGCTTCACTAGTGTTGATTCTTTAGCATGCATGCTATTAGGAGGAAAAGAAATATAGCAGTCAAATGTCAAACACTTAAAACAAAGGCCACAACACAAAGACAGTGCAGACGATTTAATTTTTTAACTTTTTAAGTTAAGGATATAAGATATCTAAGGAAATCTACCTGCCGTAACAAGTTCAAGAGAACGAGCTTTGAAACGCCGGAATTGCATGACCTGTATATTTAAGGAGAAAGGAACATACTTAGGGAGAGTAGAGGACCCCACCACAGCAAAGTTTGCTCCATTTGTGAATGAGGTTCCAGACAAGGCGTCCATGTATGGTACCAACAAACTTGCGTTCAAACTTTGGCCTGCAAATGTTGGAAGGAAAATATTTTCAGATTGAAGAACATTTTGATGTAAGATAAAACATTACTTAATTTATCAAAAGAATAAATCATATATATCCCAGCAGCATAAATAGATTTTAGACTAATGTTTAAAATTGCAAAGTGAAATTTGTAAATTTTTATAATAATTTTTAAAATACTGAAAGATATTTTTATTGGTAAACAGTGTAAAAAAAATTAAGCAGAATATGCATGTCTATTCATTAAAAATAGTACTGTGTACAAATTGTTCACAAATATGTATCTTGCCTATCATTTCAGTTTATCTTACTATATTGACTAAAACATTACGACAAAAAGTGTTGAAAATTGAAATATAATTCTTCAGTAATACATTAGCGTACTTGCAATATCGATAAAGAAATCTTGACTATGAATCACCAAAGGTCAACGCTGTCGAATTGAAAATCCCTTACTTCGATGGTCATCAGCGAGAATCATCCCTAAATTCTAGTCATTCTTCTTTTTTATTTTATTTCTCTGTCATTTTGTTCTATGTAAAGGTTTTAAAGAGTGAGAATGCAAATTAGACAATGTAACAATATAACGACCGGTACCTTTGAAATTTGAATAACGACTTTGTTATCCCTTATTTATGCAATTTGATATTTGAAATTTAATTAAAAAAAAAATCCCAGTACTTACCCTGTTTATCAGCATTAAAAAGACGAATCAGGTAAAAGTAATTTTTCGAAATTGAAAAAAGAAATGGCATAAAAAAGAAAGTAGGGATTGGGGATCTTCTCATGGTGAAGGGACGCATGGGCTTTACATGACCCGTTTCAGATCGAAATGAAACCCGGGTGATAGAAGAATATTTCTTTTTACACCCTCTAAATTTCTTGAACGATACTCTTTCTCTTTCATTTGGGAGTGTAACGAATTAATACCTTTCAGAAAAGGATGATTCAATAAATGTAAAAGAAGCAGAAACCTGGGCCCGTTATGGCGCGCACTGGGCTCGGTTGGAATCCAAAAGCCAGGCCCAATTACAAAACAATACAGACCGTCGATCAAACGGTGTCTATTGACATCACATTCAGCTAACCCCTTAGCTGGATATTGACATCACATTAGTTACACTGAATAATGCACAGAAGGAGTGTGGATTTATGATAGTTCATTACCATATAGGCCTCTTTTGGTATAATACACTACTAATTGGGATTATTAATTATTGAATCTGCAACATTTGGTGATTGAAATATGAATAATATCTATAACTAAGGAAGTTGGTAAAAGAAAATGAAAATGCAAAGAAGGAAAGGGGAAAGTTGACTGACAGAGTAGGTCAATGATGAGGCGTCCATCGGACAAGCGACCAGTGGATCTGCGGAAGAAAGTGCGGCCATTCGGAAGATTGATCGGAAAACCGAGTCCGGAAGCGAGTCCACCCGTGTCGGAGTTGGAATCGCCGAAGACGAACAGCACCGGAGGCGTATCGCAGCTAGCCAACGGAATTGCTATTGCTATTGCGATTGCAGTGAGAATGAGATGCGAAAATGCACCGCCACAGCCCATGCTACTGTCACTGTGCTGTGTTGTGTTGTGTCGGTGACCACTTCCTTCTTAGCTGAACCTCTTCTTCTACAGTTCTACTTCTACTCTTGGTATTATATTATCACTACTTGTCTTATAATATTATTACATTCATAACTCTAATTTACTGTACATGAATAAAAAGGAAGAGGTTGGAGGGAAAATACTCTCTTGTTGCTCATGTAAAAAAAAATTACCAGAAAATATTATTTTATTTTATAATTTTTCCTTTATCATTATAAATAAAAAAAATTATAAAATGGTTTATATGACAGAAGGTTCAACTCCTCTCATAAATATTATTCACACATTGGTGACGTGTATCTCCTATTTTTACCAGATTTGAAATTAGGTTACATTCATTCAGTATATGATGATAAGATAATATAGTAAACAACTTATATTATTCACTGCATTTTTTCTTTTATTCTATTTTTTTTAATCTAATCCGTCCCGTAAGGTATATTATTTCTTCTCTATCCTTATTTTCAACTCAATCAGCCTTATTCTCCCTTGAGAGAGTTAATTTTCTATGACTTATTTATAATTCTCTCTCTCTCTCTCTATATATATATATATATTAATTTCCTTGGTACATTTTTATTTTCTTTTTTTATATGTTTAAATTCAATATAAATCCCATTTTTCAATTGAATTTTTGTTATTACACTTTTACATTTTTTAAATTTGTATAAGAGAAAAAAAAAACTTGAAATTATTTATATATACTCAATTTCAAATCTTAAATAATTTTTTAATATTATTTCATTTCATAAATAAATAATTTAGTAATTATTTTCTTTCAAATTTAATTAATATTTATTTCTATTTAAATTCAATCAAGATTTTTTTTATAATTGATTACATGATACAGTTAATTTAATTTTTTTCTTACATCAATCAAATATAATATAAATTTTTTATTCATTTTCATTCCTTTTTCTTTAATTTATTTTTGAGATTGGAAAAATAAAAAGCAAAAAGAGTTATAAAAACGAGGACATAAGATATTGTAAATACAAAAAAGAAAACCATTATATTAAGACTTTCTTCATTACACTGAAAATATTATGTTTTTGTATACACTCAATTATATTTTAACATAAATGATTATTTCTTCAAATAATAAATTATGATCAGCATTTTATTATTAATAATTATATTTTAAATATAATAAAATTCAAAATATTAAAATTAATTTAAATTTTAATACATTTTTATTTATACGAAAATTATAATAATTTTTATTTTAAAATATTTATCTATAAAAAATTTATAATAACTTTATTTTAATTATAATTTATATTAAAAAAATGTGTATAAAATTATTTTCAAAATTTTATTTTACAAATTATTTTTAAACTTTTGTTTTAAATATATTAATATGCAAAAAATATTTTATTAGATCAATAATTATTTACAGTTTTTTTAGTTTTTTCTAAATCTTAATAACTTTATTTTTTGTTATTTTTATTAGTGTTTGTCACTGATTATTGAGAATAAAAAGATTTAATTTAAATTTTGTTATGCTTAAGTATTGACATCTAATTTTAGTTTTTTTTTTATCATTTGTTTTTTATTTATAATTTTTATATGAAAATTTGTATTGAAACTTAGTACTCACAAACTCTTTATATTTTCCATAATGTCTTGGTAATTAATTACTAATTAGTTATGAATTTTTGTTTAAATTATGGTAGAGTTAAAAGGAAGGGAAAATAAAATTGTTTTAATAAATTTATTGTGAACATGAAAAGTGTGAATTTGTCGTGTTTGAATTTATGCATGTGAGATAATTTAGTAGGAAAGAAAGGGGAGTTGCAAATTGTATTCCCACCCCGTTCTATGTACAAATGAAAAGGAAAAGTGGATTAGAAGATACAGTTACCAGATTAAGAATTAAACTTTGAATGTATTTATCCTTTTTTAAGTACATATAAAATTTTAAATTATTGTAGATATGAGACTTTGCGTTCATGATCACATCTTGTATTTTATTTTTTAATTTTGTAGGTCTTAGATTAGGAACTTTATTTTAATAAATACTAAGCTTATTAGTGAATCAGTTTTATGTGAGAATTCATAGCATCTTTTTGAAGTATTGGTAATCTCATACTATTCTATCTATAATGGGCTAAATGATTGTATTATGAAGAAAATTATTAGCATGTATTATTAAATTTTTATTGATGTGAAGATACTTTTTTTTCCTATCACAACATATTTTGGTAAAAGTGTTTAAAGACTTTATCTTTATGACTAATGTGGAATATGAACAACTTCTATTTTTTTATAAAAGAATTGATAATACATTATTTATTTGTAGACATGGTCCTCTAAATGATAGGTCTGATCAAAAAGTGAAGTTTAATCAGTCTTATATTCGTAAGTCCAACTTGAGGACAACGAAAGAAAATGTGAAACTGCATAGTTAATGGTGAGAAAAATGATTTAGAAAATGTAAGTTTTATTAATGAACAGATACAACTTGTTCCTTTTAAGGATAACTTGGTTCACTCTTCTGATTTGACTATTTCAATTTTTTTTCTTCTAAATTACATGTCCTTAATAAAAACTTATCATACGATAATCATGAAAATGTAAATATTATGAATTATAATTTTTCTAATTACTTATTTTGTCATCGTTCCACAAATAAATAATAATAATTTTAAACTTGTTACTTCTAAAAAGAATTATAAAATGTTGATATACAAAGTTTAATTTTTTATAAGTAAATAAATATCTTAGAGGGAACTTCAAACTTCAACTTTGATGATTTAATCTAACAACTCCACATATCTCTAAAATTACCTAAAATTACTTTTATAACTATTGAAAAAATCATCAAAATAACTAAAATAAATCTTTAATTTCATAATTACAAATATAAATTATCACTACTCAAGAGGGAGGAGCACAATCAATCAAATAATTAAATATAATCCCTTAGATTAAAGGCCTAATCAGTTATTACCCTTCTTCTACAGTATTATATATCATTAATGCAATTATGAAGTACAATTAATTTTCAATCACAGCAATTAAATCAAAACTTTCAAATTCAAGTTCAATTTAAACGTTCAAATTGTACGGTTATCTACTCCAATTTAAGAATTATAACAGCAAATTTAGTTATTTAATTTGTTAAAAATGGTTAAATTGCTTTGACTGGTTTCCTCTGTACTATTTGACATTATTTATGGGTCAGACAAAGTCAACTATAACTATTAAATGCATTATCAGTTGCATAATTCATCATGCATTTAACTAGTAACTGATTATGACCTTCAGAAACAGTTGTTCTTATAAGGATGCATCATGATTAAGTTTAAGTGTGAGAGAGAATAAGTTAGATATATTTGGTGGAGTTTATTATGAATTTTTCATTAACAATTATGTAAACAACTCTTATAACTTTTTTCACATATTAAGAATTTTTATAAAGTATTTACACATCTCCAAAATATAAAAATTCTAAGAATAAATTTAAAAAAATCTAGATAAATAAATTTTAGAAAAACAAGACATACCATGTTTATAAAAATGATTCCTGATTGAATTTAATTGTTAGAGTGAGCTTTGTTTGTTTCCATTCTCTACTTTCAATTTTCTATTACTGGTAGATATGTTTTCACACTTTTTAGTTCAAAACATATTTTTTTTTTAACCTACAAACCAAACCGTTGTATTTCCCAAACTCGTGACCCTACCTAAGCACGCCACTCTCCTTGTCGTGCACTAACTTTCCTTGCTTATGTATGTCATATTTTTATTTTTTTCCACATTAACGGAAATAGATATTTTGTTTGAATATTTTCAAATCTCGTAAAACATATTCACGAAAACAAAATTCAAAATTTATCCAAATAGGTACAAAATCTTCAATTGTATTTATTTTCATGAAGTTATCCTGTGAAAAAAATCATATAAGAGGATTTGTTTCCCAATTCAGCACACTAATATCTGTTTTATTTTTCTATAGGTTAATTTTTAATAAAAATAAGTAATATTTAATTACAATAACAATATGTAATGTTATGTTTAAGAAAATAAATAATATAACCAAATGTTTGATTTTTGGATTAAACTCAATTGTTTATTTAGTATGATTTTAATTTTATTCATATTAAAGAAATTCTTTTGTCTTCTTTTTAGTGACTTGGTCATATTCACAATTTGACTAAGTAATTTAAACTCATCATAAAAATTGGTTTCTTCAAAGATGAGTTAGGTAGAACTATTATCCAATCTTAATATAAAACAAACTTGATATTTTCCAATACAATCCAAGCCATGATTGGAAAAAGGATCAAAAGAAATATGCATGCAAATTATTTTTAGATATTCAAATGTAAATCTAAATTTTATTTGAATAAAAATAAGAAAGTTAAGTACCATATAAAAAAATAAAGATCATAAAACTAATATAAATTTTGAATTAAAAGTAAAATAAATTATGTAAAAGTATGACCCATATTTCATTGTGTTTTATCTCCTTCTCCATTCAATTTTCTAATTATTATATATTTTCTAATTATTATATATAGTAGTGTAGTTCAAAACTTTTTTCTAGTATTAATTTAGTGGCAGGTTGAGATGACAGAAGTGGGTATAAATTTTTTTGGTTGAGTTAAATTAATTGTAATATATCGTGAGATTTTATAATCAAATTTATTTTGGAAAACATATGTATGGATGATTATTATTTTGTTTTTACAATGAACCCATTATGCATGATACTCAATATATCCTATTACTAGGTTGATCCCAGTAGGTTTCTATAATTTTCCTTGTTTTGCCTGTTAGTATGCTATTGATCACAAATCAAGTATCAACATATTATTAGAAACATTTATTTTAAATGAAAAGTATATCATTTTGGTGGTATATTATTATTCATTTTCTTGTTTGACGTGATATATAAGTTATGGGTTACAAATCAACTATCAATATATTATTAGAAACATTTATTTGAAATGAAAATTATATCATTCTGATGTTATTCATTATCTTCATAGTCTTTTTTTTTATACGATCCAATTAATTAATCAAAGCTTAAAATTGGTTTAGTAGCATAAATGGTCATGAATAATTTACAATAGATCTAATTCGGTTGATGGAGAGTATTCTAAATATAAAAAATAATCATTTAAAAACATTATAATGGATGTTCTTCTAATTGTTCTCCAACAATATCGCTCAATATGTCACGGTTCAATAAAAACATTTTTATGAAAATCAATAGAAACAATATTTTAGAGGGATTATTACACAAAGGACCAAAGATCATATTTAATTTGGGTCCATAAAATTAATCTATAAAAATAAAAAACCAATTATTGAATTCTTACTTTTATAAAGATTGTAAGCATAGTAAACCAAAGAGATATGTTCTTCTCTCTCTCCACACCTCTCTATATATTTCTCCTTTTTCTCTCAATTTTAGAAATATAACTTTTATATATTAAACACTGAACAAATATGTACAAGAATATATATATATATATATATATATATATATATATATATATATATATATATATATATAT
>Ga0209489_100326_pt1 | contig 83355 bp, 37 predicted proteins | sample SiratrowhiteBW_FD_187527 | JGI IMG/M metagenome (GOLD analysis project Ga0209489, IMG submission 187527) | Root nodule microbial communities of legume samples collected from California, USA - Siratro white BW (SPAdes) (version 2) | ecosystem: Host-associated > Plants > Roots > Nodule | place...
TTTTTTTTTTTTTTTTAAAAAAAAAAGCTATGAAAAATTTGCACACAATGACATTCCTAACATGATATTTAACAAAAAAAATTATTTTATCAATCCATTACAATTTAAAGTGAATATAATATTGTAAACATAAATGATTTCATTATAAAATTAGGGCTAACTAAAATATATTTTATAAAATAAACTTCATCCAAATCAAGTTTACGAATGGTTTGCTTAACTGGCAGCAGGGTTGATGATGTTACGTTTGAGATTGATTTACTAATTTGTTAATTTGTCACGCAAATTCGAAAAGTTAATTAAAATGCAGCATAATCTACGTATTACACACTGAATTATATGTTTACACTTGAACATTTTCAAGTTGTTCGTAATTGGTCAATGGAGCAATCGTTAACCAAGTAATTTTCGTTGACCAATGTATTAAATTTTCAACTCATCGTATCCTTGCATGGAATCGACCATCACGGTGCAAGAAAAGAATTGAAAGGCTAATTAGTGTCGTTTCAATAATTTGACAAATATTTTTTCTCTTTCTTTTCTTGTAGTTTATTTTTTATTAATATTTTAATTTATTCAATATTGTTTATAGAGACTGCATTAAATATTCTTTAAAATATATACTCTTATTTAGTAAATACTAACATCTTAAACATTCTTATATTCTTAAAAATTTAAATATACATAATAATAAATACTGTGCTTCTAAAAATATTAAATACTTTGCATTTAACGATCAATACGCTGATGCTTCGGTTTTTCTTTTGGAGTTTATAAAGTAAATTAAAAATATATTATATAAAATTAAACTTAAAATCAACCTATACTCTTTATTATTGGAAAAGTTAGAACTAGTAAGCTAGCCAACTCAGTACAACTCTTAATATATTGAAAACGACACAATTGCTGCCAAATATCAGTAAGTTCTTACAAATTTTCCCAAATTCATTTGATTCTTCTAACTCTTCCATTCCTGATTTATACCATTTCGATTTGTTTCTTAATTTGTTACTTGTACGTTAATTCGAATTCGTGAGAAGGCTTAAAGAAAAAAAAAGATATTCTCCATCCATTTTTTTAAATCAACAAATAAATGTTAATTACTAATATGTTAGTTATCCCTCTTCTTATCCCACTTTTCCAAGAAAAACAACTTTTATCTCTTCATTCGTACCAATTAATTAGTAGCATGACATGATTGGGAGAAAAAAAAGTTCTTGAGACGCTTTTTAAATTTATGTCCTTTAATTAAGATAACTTTTAAATTTATGTTTTAGTATTATTTATATTTAAATTTTAAAACTATTATATCTAGAAGAAATTTTACTAATTTAATAATATTTATTGAATTTTAATTTAATCTTGTAAAATGTTAAGTATTTTATAATAATATTTTTTGAACACTGGTATAATTATGGAAAAAGATTTTATTATGAAAAATCGTTAATATTTATAATAGTATTTGGTCATTTGAACATTTATCTAGTTGTAGATAGATTCATGTGAAAGTTTACTTTTAGCTTACTATATGATATGAATTAGACTCAAACGAGAGAATAATCCAATATATTCTTATTTCAGAGGTTGAACTAATTCAAAAAAATAAATTCTCTATATTTAACCACTACTCGGGTGATGGTAAAACCTAGTGGTCTCCACGAAAGAACCCACCATTGTTTATAGAAATCGATAGAAAACAACTCAAATGACACATGTATTCCTAATCCTTAATTCTTTTCAAATATCGGTCCCAAACACATATCATATGACCTTCAAATTCTCATCCGTCTATGCCAAAATTCTTGTAGACTTTTTAAAACATGCTCCTCGAGATCAAGAGTCCGGAGATAGATAGCTAAACATATATTAGCCAAACTACAATAATATTATTTTAAATATGAAACTAATTGATAAGACAAAATTAACATAGATAATCTCATAATCATTACATATTTACAGTAAATTTTATTTTTTATCTTTTTATTGCCTTTTGTTTATCTCTTTATTGAAGAGATAAGTTAACATTTATTTACTTTTTACCATTTTTAACACCAGATCTTATAATATTTTAATAACATAATAAAAATATTTAAAAAATTAAAAAATAATATAATTTAATATTTTTAAAAAAATTTATATTATGATTTTTGAGATATTGCACAAATTATTGAAACATTACATTTTATACCATGTATAAATAAAATTACATGAGATTTAGGCTAGCGATATGTTGTTTAATTATTCACTTTATCAAACATTCTTTCAACTTTCAAATATAGTATTATCTGAGTTACCTTGCCTGTGTTTTTTTCTTTTATAATTTTATATTTTAAAGTATATTTTTATTGGTCTATGTAATTGTTTTAAAATCTTTATCTTGCTCCAAACATTTTCAAATATACATTTTTAAGAAGATTTATTGAATGTGATATCTATGTAAGTTTTGTTCGAAAGTATTGTTCTAGAGTATACTGTTCCTTCTGGACTACATCTTATAGGATATTTTTTATTTACTTCAAATTTCTCTTTCATATTATTCTTCCAAACTTTGTCATTTTTGAATTATGCTATTTTTGAACTATATGATTCCATTTGTACTTTCTACATTCTCAATCAACTCATATATTCTCAATCAATTCCATAATCTTCGTACTCTTTCATTGCTAACATAAGATCTTTCTTGATTATAATTTTGCCTTATAAACACGAGGTTGAAACCATTCGGATCGAAACTTTTTGAGCCCTCACAGTCTCAAAATACCTACTTAACTTCACCATTTGAAATACTTTCAGTTAGAATGGTATTGTCTACGTAATGAAAGTGAAAGAAGACGTAATAATTTTCTTCCTCGCTTCCTCCCTTCCATTTCTTTTACTTGCTGCACAAAAGCAAGTACACTTTTATATTGATTTCTTCTTCTATACATATACAAACTCTTAATTATTTTACAAAAAAATATAAATTTCAACGTAATTATGCAAATCATTTTTCTCCTTGCCAATTTCGTCAAGCCGACTTTCATACAGGTAAATTTGGTTGTGCATAGCTTATATGGTTTTTTTTTTTGTTTTTTTTTAAAAAATTTGAAGCTTAAGTTGATTTCATTTTAAACCAATATTTTTTTTTTCTTTCATGAGAGAATAGAACTAAGTAATGTCCACCTTGCAAAGTGTTTCATTTTTATCCCAATATGCAAATTTTAGGATTTAATATAATTTTGATATCTCTATGTACATTTCATGCTTCTAAACAATTTTGGCCTCTCTATTTGAATATAATTTTGATTTGTTCTTAATTTTGCGCGTATTTGATTTTTTTCTCATATATTTTTTATTTAAATATTTTTTTATGTTACTTTTAATGAATATGTTATTTTTTAAATTAATTAAAAACATAAAACATATAAAATTAATAATTAATTTAATATTATAGATTTCTTAAAGGAGATAAAATATCTTTATTTTTAGTAATCATGGTAAAGTGGGTTTGGATCCGTGGGTCAGACCGTTAATCCTCTTGGATCCATGGGTTGGCGTTAATCCTCTGAAATTTGACGGGTACGGTTGGTATTTTCAACTTCTCAATTGCTTTGACTCATTTCACTTGGTCTGCTAAATTGGTTGACTAATCCTATTTCACTATTTTATTTAAATTAAAAATTAAAATTAAAATTATTTAAAAGATTACATTTCTTATATTACATTATTTGAAGAATGTAATATAAAATGTTAAAACTTATAATTATAATAAAATAGTAACATAAAAAATAATAATCATTTTGATCTATTTAATTAGAGGTATTAGTTAAGAATTTAAAAAATATTTATATGATTAAGTATACTCCTAAAATGTATTGCCATAACGACTAGTCCGCTTTGTCTTATTTTTTACAGGCCTAAAGTTCATCGAATTAGTTATTTTCACCACCCCTAATACGGATGATAATCAAAATTAAAAATTGAAGAAAATTGGAAATAAAAACTATTTTAAACCTATATTTCAATTAGCAATCCAAATCTTTATTAAATTATTTCTGGACAAAACTGTGTTAAATTTTCTTAGAAGAGTTTTGGATTAAATATTAAGAAGAAAACTGAAATATGAGAACTGGAAGTACACAAACCAAGGCAAGTGGGGAATAGTAGGCCAGTCATATGGGTGAGGTACCAAAGATTATAACCTGTAAACTTAGAATATAAGTGTGGGGGTTTAGGTAACTCTGCTATTTTCATTGATAAAAAAAGGAAGAATTGCAATTGAAAGAACAAATTCTATTAAAAAATAATAAAATTCTTTAATAAATTAGTCAGCTAATACTAAATTTTCTCCCTAATCTGCTTATAATTAACACATACGACCTTGCATAATTGAATACATGGCATGATGAACATTAATAATTAGCTGTAACCCTTTTTTCCACAGAGAAAAATTAGCTGTAAGCTTTAACCTTTTCATACATAAATATGTAGAAGACAGATACGAATTAAGTCTTTGACAAGTGGTTAACGAAAATGGAATAATCAATGAATGCAGATAGAGTGAAGGATAAGAAGGTGGAAGTGTTTGTGTTGGATAAGTCAAATTAAATTTCCCAAGTTTTAGACGTCTCATCTATTAAAAGGCATTGCAGTATGTACAAGTCTCATTAGCACGCCACGTGGAAGATGTGATACAAAAATCGTGCACTTGAGAGTGGCTATGGTTAGACGCATATATTGGTTTTCTTAATTATGGGAATTGCTACCACCTTTCCTGTCCCACTTTAAGATAAAGCAAAAGCAAGCAGCTTAGGGGAAATAGAAAAGCAAAGGAAAAAGAAAAACATGAAAGGAAGAAAGAAAAGAAAAGAAAAGCAATAAAGGAAGGGAAGAAAAAAGAAAGAGAGAAAACAAAGACAAAAGGTTCTCAAAACTCCATGATTATTCAAATTCTCTCAAAAACAGTACCAAGCAGTGGTAGTGTTCCCCCTACTTAATCAAAGCACCTCTCAAAGTCTCTACAAACACCCTGTTTGGCCTTGGATTGGAACAACATCTTCATCTTTTCTTCTGTACAAGAGATCATACCAATTAACAAAGGCATGAATAGAGGTGTCTTGCAAAGCTCACCGGTGCAACAAATGATGGCTGCAAACCCTAACAACTGGTGGAACATCAACACCATGCGCCCTCCTCCTCCTCCTCCTTCTCAATCTCAAGCTTCTTCTCCTTTCTTCTCCAATTCTTCCAACTTTCTAACTCCTCATAACCCCTCTTCTCTTCCTCTTCCTTCTTGGAATGATAACAATCAAGAGCTACCCGAGTCATGGAGCCAGCTACTCATGTAATAATAACTTCCTCTCTCTCTCTCTCAGACACACCAAGACATCACTTTATGCTTATTACTTGTTTCAATTTTCTCTTAATATTAATTTAAAGAAATAGATCCATCAAAATAAGGATTTGTTTCTTTAAAATAAGATAAACCAAGCCCTTACTTAGTGTACGTATGTTTGATTGTTTGAAGGATGAAATCTAACTAGCTGAGTTTTGTTTTTGGGTGCATGTGGTTTTGGGCAATAGGAGTGGGATGGTGTCTGAAGAAGAGAAAGGGGGTATGTGCCAGGTTCAGTCTAAGAAGTTGGAGAACTGGGAGCAACAAATGCTGAGTGAGGCTTCAAGGGCTCCTATTGTTGATGTTAAGCAAGAAGGGTCGGTGAACAGCTATGTGTACGGTCATGGAAACGAAGAGTTTCACCCAGCAAAGCCAACTTGGTCTCAAATGGTGTCTGCTTCTTCCCCCAAATCATGTGTAACAAGTTTCAGCAGCAGCATGTTGGATTTCTCTCACAATAACACAGACGCTAGGCCTCCTCCACCAGACCAATCATCAGAGGTATGATATTAGTACATGTCAATTAAGAGAGATTCTACAATTTTTACTTTTCTGGGTTTTGCTTTGAGTTATAGTATACATTTCGTGAAACTTTACTGAAACTATATCTGACAATTGAAAAATTAACCTTTGAATTTGGACTCCCAAATGTTTTGGTATTGAAGAATATTTGCAGATATATCATTTTCCAATTAATATCTATACGCCAAAGGCATGGATCCTCATACTTCTATTTTTTGAATGAATATTTATGTTAACACGGTTCTTCTATTCTTTATATAGATCAAGCAACGGATTTCTTTGCTTCTCTTTATGTTCTATTCTTTCTATATAATAAAACGAATTCTAGTATATACATGGTCTTGTTTTTCTTCTATTAATTCTTTCTATAAAAAAACAACATTTATTTTCTTCTCGGTTTCTTTTCTTTTTTGCAGTGTAATTTTAACCAAAGTTTTATTTTTTATTTATTTTATTCTCAAGTGTAATAGCACTGCAGCTGGTGGGGCATTCAAGAAAGCTAGGGTTCAACCGCCCACAACGCAGTCGACCTTCAAGGTATTTTCATCCATTGAAAACTATTATACAGAAACTTCCAACCTCGAACACTTTTTCAGGCAAACCAACACACATAACCGCACACAAACATCACATGTGTGTGGGTGGTCACTGTTGTTTTTCTTGGTTGTCTTGTTCCTACACATGTTTTTTTTTTTTTTTTTCCATTTTATCTTGAAATGAAGAATCAACTTAAGGCAATTAATTAAGCACATGTGTCCATTTCAGGTTAGGAAGGAGAAACTAGGTGACAGAATTACAGCCCTTCATCAACTCGTTTCCCCGTTTGGAAAGGTATAAATTAAGTTTATATATATATATATATATATATATATATATATAAACTTAATTTATTCAATTGAAGATTTAAATAAACTAAAAAAAAATGAAGTACCAAGTATATATCTTCATAGAAAACCCAGAAAAGTTAATTGTATTACCTACCTCCAAAATAATAATGGTAAATAATCTTGAAGAAAACGATACTTTTTCTTGCATGTTTCATCTTCCCCATATCCCATCTTTCTTTAATATATATTTTTTAACACAGTATTTTAGAGAAAGCAACATGCTCTTTGTTTAGCATTGCATAAGAGATGACTGGGAATATGACTGTTGTGTATGTTATTTATTTTTTTTACTTTTACAGACTGACACAGCGTCTGTCTTATTAGAAGCTATTGGGTATATCAGATTCCTTCAGAGTCAAATTGAGGTAATTAATGTTTATTCCCTCTGTCGATTTTTGCAAACAACCACGAGAGTCAGTGAATGATGATGGCACGCTAGCTGTTAAAAGTCCATTATTTCACGCTGTTCTAATCTTCCACACATTGATGTACAGTTTTTGAAGTTCTAAAAACTATTCTCTTTTTATGCAGGCCCTTAGCTTACCATACTTGGGGAGTGGATCAGGAAACATGAGGCAGCAACAATCTGTAAGAAATAATATCAACCCATTTCTGGTTAGAACACATACATAAAGTCGTTTCTCATTTCCCAAAGCAAAATGAGAAAAAATTACTATAATCACTGTCTCTTTCTCCCTTCAGCATCTTTCTTCTTGCATGTGCGCCAGAATGTATACTAATTAATGGGTAATTATGTGGTACTAATTGAGTGATCATTGTAATTGTTTAATGCTAGGTTCAAGGAGAGAAGAATTGTATATTCCCTGAAGACCCCGGTCAGGTATGCTTTTTGCTTGGATCCACTAACCCCTTAAAGGGGTTTGGGGATTTTGCATTTGAAAGGAAAAGCTTACAACTTCAACTTGAATTCTATATTATAAATGAAGAAAGTAGCTACACAGTCAAAGAGAAACCAGCTTTATCAGATATAATATATATCATATTACTCTCTGAGATGAATCAAACCAATGAGTTCCTCTAATTCACACATTATTAGTCAAATGCTTATTTTATTTTATTTCTGGTTGCAGTTGGTGAATGAAAACTGTTTGAAGAGGAAAGCAACTAGTGAGCAGGTAATTGTTCAGTGAATTAATTTTGAATTTCAACTTCACAATGATGAAACTAGCTCAATGATATATATTGTGATTAATTAGGATTCTCAAGAAGAGGCAAAGAAGGACCTAAGGAGTAGAGGGTTGTGTCTGGTTCCAGTGTCATGCACGCTGCAAGTTGGAAGTGACAATGGAGCTGATTACTGGGCACCAGCTTTTGGAGGGGGGTTTCGGTAGATGGAGCTAATTTAGTATTAGCACATATGAATTAATATATGTGGCAGCATACAGAAAAACAAATTCATGGAGATTGTATAACATCATTAGCAGTCAATCTGCTGCAAAACCTAAGGCTGATTGCTCATGATGCTATTCAGCATTCCTGAATAAAACGTGTGCTGTCAATCGAGTAGTATATATTTTCAAGTCCATGTCAAGACTCTTAATTCATGAAAATTAAGCTTTTATTTTGTTTTCACTAGCTCAAGGTGTATAATGTTAGATTCTTGTATATATGCAATAACTGTATGATTATTTTCAGTGCTACTTCCATAGCAGTAGTTAAACAGACCATGCAAAATGCGCGGTACATAATTCTTTTTCAAAAATTCTAAACAAAATATAAGAATAATGGAGGATTTGAAAGTCTTAGCTTGTTGGTGTAATGTTTGGATGAATAGACGTAAAGAAGTGTGCAGAGACATAGACCGACAGAGAGGAACACGCATGCAGAGATGTATGGCGTGCGGGGGTTATATATAGTTATGCGCCCTTTCTTTGGTTATATCAATGGCAGGGTATGTAGCAGAATAAATAACCCTAGATTGCCTAGGGCATCCCGCGTGTTACTTACGAACACAATTTTCTAACACATTCATTCTGCTGTGATGATAAAGTTGTCTTAGAGAAAGTTTTAAATTTAAAACTCCTATAATAACTATAGTGTTATATAGGACTACGATCCATCTTTAAAATAAGTCTTATAGCTCAAGACTAATTTAAAAGTTCAAGATTAATTTAAAAAATTAAGATATGGTTATTATAAAATAAGTTAGAAAATCTATTTCACATAAATATAAATAAATGTTAACACAGTTAAGTCAAAATAAATCTATAATTTAAAACAATTATACTGAATAATATAATAACTACAATCAAATAGGATAATATAGACCAAAGATATAAATCTTAATTTTAGTAAAAGAATTATAAACTCAAGAGATTGTTTAGCTATATGTAGAACTTATTGTTTTAATTAAAGAAATCATCATATCTCTTAATTAGAAAAATAAAAAAATAATAACTTTCAATTTTTTTTTTAAAGTTACTATAATAATAAAATTTCATAATCGCAATTATTGTAAAATTATTATTGTTAATATTATTGTCTCTAATCTAAAGTGAGGTCGACTTTAAGACAATTCTAACTTATTATGGCCTTAGATATATTTGTATACTTGATCCTGTATATTTGAAAGTAAGACTTTATATATTAGCTTACTTAAAGAAACCTATTTTTAAAAACGTATTTTGTAATAAGACTTTCCAACATCATGTAAATTTATCCTTAAATAAACATATATATGTTTGACTCAAGAAGGGAAATTTGTTTAATATTTTAATAAAAAAAATATACGATTTTAGTATCATAAAATAAATTTGTATATAATAATAATAATGATGATGACAAAGGCTATATAACTCATATTTTCTTAAACAGACTCCATTATGTATGAAATACTTTTTAAATAGCCTAAAATATGACATTTTTTAACTGTATTGACTTTTTCTTTTTTTTAAAAAAATGTCTACCGTTGTTGGTCGTGGCGAGTGATATAACTTATTTTAATTTCTGTTTATTTGTGAAGTCAATAAATTAATAAGTAAATGATAAAAAACAAATCCATTGCTTGTTTGAATAAGTGTATTTAGAAAAGAAGCAAACAAAAAAGGGAAAATGAGGAGAATAAGATAATTTTACATGCTTTAACTGTGTAGAAATAAGAAAAAAGAGAAAAAAATCGTTTATACATTTTTTCGTTTATCCAAATAAAAGGAAATGTTATTTATTTATTTATTTATATCAATTAAAAAATATTTACTTTCTTTCTATTTTATCTCAAGTTTCAAAGAAAAAACTAAAAGTGTACGTAGACTGGTTTCACTAATTGGAAAATTACCTTTGCTAAGGAAATTGAAAACTTTCTCAATTCCCATGATATTTATGTTTGAAAATTGTGGGCAAGATTTTTTTTTTCTTCAAAACTGTGATGATATATAATTATACCTTGTTACCCTTTGTTTCCATCGGTATATAATCTATCTTGGAACTTTAAAAGATTATAAAGAAAAAATCTATGGCTCTTAGTGTAACTAGTATCACATATGTGAATTAAAAGTGGACAAATTCCTGCATTACTAACTTTCAATAAAGAGGTTTCGAATATGAATTTAAAATTTGTTGGTATGTATTATTCTTACAATTTTTTGTTATTTTACAAAACTGTCAATAACTGTAGATAAGGTGATGAAAATTTCCAACAAGCAAACAAAATCACTTAATAATTCAATTCCACGATACCATATTTACGTAATTCGCTGTAGATAAAACTTAAAAAAAGAAAAATAATAAACTGAAACCAACGTCCAATCTTAAAAAATTATATCATATAGTAAGTTTTCACCGTTATCAATTTAGGACAATATATATAGTGTATGCAATTTTTTTTTTCTTTCAATTTAGTTTTGATTTCTTCATAATATCCATAATTTGATGAAGAAAAAAAAAAAAATAGAAGAAGACAAGAAGGAACTACCTTATTTTATTATTTTAAAACTCAAGAACATTTTATTTTACTTATCTTATATACTGCAGAACACACTTTTGTAACTGCAAGAAGCAAATGCTCACTTTTTATGGACAAATTCTTCCATTATCCCATATTCTCTTCCTGTACCCCATTCATAATTTTAATTTTACAACTGTTCTCGAAGAAATTATCTAAATACTCTTCTTTCTATTAAGCAATTTTAAAGTTTCTGGTAAGACATCCGGATGAGATCATTCAATTTTTATTTTTCAAAATTTGAGAACTAGACAACCTGATGTCCGGTTCATAGATTGTTAACCGGATGGACTGGATGGAAGGTGCCATCTTGTCCGGTTGTTATAAGGTAAAAAAATTGTAAACCGGATGAGTGGTGAGTGGACCTCATCCGGTTTGTAAATTTGTGAACTGAATGTAAATTTGTGAACCGGAATCCGGTTCACATTTTTTTTCATTTTTTTTTAAATGGACTGTGACAGATTGGTGAGGAGCATTAATGTACTTGAAAGTAAAAAAGAAATGAAGAGTCTCTTCTTTTACTATGTTTACTTCTCATTCCAATTTCCAACCCTAACCCCTTCTTAAATGATTCATTGTGCTGCATTTCACCAATTCATTACAATTCATTTGGTTCATTGGGTTTCATGAAACTAAATTAATTTAATTAAGGCAAATGAAGAATCAAAGAAGAGTCTCCTTTGTTGCATTTCAGGAAGAGTGTCTCTTTGACTCTTCATTTGTCTTAATTAAATTCATTTTTAGTTTTGTGAAACCCAATGAATCAATCAATTTGTGAACAAGAGAGAGGAGAGACTCTTCATTTAAGATGGTGTTGGAAATTGGAATGAGAAGTAAGACTCTTCATTTATTTCTTTTTTACTTTCAAGTATTGATTGGGCAGTGATAGGTAACAGCTATCCAACTCCTCTGCTACTCACAAATCTGTTGCAGTAAAAAAATTGTAAAAATTTGAACCGGATGACACCCTTATCTGGTTCACAAATTTACAAATTGGATGAAAGTCCACCCACCACCCATCAGATTTGTAATTTTTTTACCTTATGACACCCGGATGGGGTGGCGTCCGGTTCACAACTTACAAACCGGATGACAGCCCCCATCCAGTCCATCCGGTTAACAACTTATAAACTGAACGTCAGGCTGTCCGATTCTCAAATTTCAAAAAATGAGAACCGGATGGCCTTATCTGGGTACCTTACCAAAAATTTCAAAGTTGCTTAATAAAAAAAAAGGTATTTGAGTAATTTTAATAAGGACAGTTGTAAAATTAAAATTTTGTATGGGGGTGTAGGAAGAGGGTATGGGGGGTAGAGGAAGAATTTGTCCCTTTTATCACCTCAATGACGCAAAAATAAAAGGCCCAATTTGATAAAATTCCAATACTAAGGTTTGGGCCCAGATACAGTTTCCTTATTGGTATTTTAATTTCGAATAAAATACTAATGCAATTCTTGAATGTCTATGATCTTGTTAATATCAGTCATTAAAAAAATTTAAAAAATACATATTTATCAAATATAAAATTTAAAAATAAATTAAAAATATATAATGAAAAAACTGGATTCAAGAACTAAATAATTAAATTTGAAATCACATTAAGAGTTCCATCAACTTGTTTTTAGTTTTCTTTCTTAAAAAGTACGCTCTTAATAAGAACAATTTTGAAAGATACGAAACTTTTAGAAAAGTCATAATGAGAAAAAATTATTTAGTTTTAGGTGAAGTTTTCAAAGATCATTACTTAATATTTTGTATTTCTATATTTTAATAAATAACAATGAAACGTTACGCATGTGTTGTCTTTACTCCATGCGTTGACAAAATTTTTATTTACTATTATTATTATTTAAATGTAGTACGCAATTTTCAATGTAAATTAGAAATAACTTTCCAATTCTAAAATACTTTAACTCAAAAGTTGAGACATCTCCAAATGGGAGAAATCCATTTGAGTTTCTAAATGTATAGTTCCGATAATGTTGCGTCACTAATAAAAAAAACTAATATTTATTTTACTAAAATAATCAAAAAAATGAAAAAATTTAAAGAAATTCATACATTTACACTTTTTACTTTCATAAATAAGAAATTCACCCTTCAAAAAATAATCTTTTATAACTAAGAAGTAATTATTTGTATAGAGAAACCTTTGTAAGGAAAAAAAAAAATTAGATGACACATAAACTTCTTTAATTTCAACTATAACAAATACTTTTTTGTTTTTATGCTTGAAACTATCTTTATAAAATTATGTACTTTTTTACGAGTTATTTTTTATATAAAAATGTTTTAACTATGGAGGTTTTGACCACTTTTGAGGTTAGTTAAAATAGAACTTTTATGTCTTTTATATCATGATAGACATGTTCTTTTTATTATTTAATTTATTTTATAAAATAACTGATTCCAGTATTAAAATTATATTTAATATTATAATATTTCACTCACTCTTTTTTAACAGATTTTCAATATATTTTGTTATTAATTTTTTTTTTCAGTTAGTATTAGTTTTTTTTTTAAATCTCTCGAAATCATCTTTTATGCATTTTGATTATGTTAGTTAAGTTAATTTAACGATAAATTATTGCAAATAAGTGAATAACCTGTGTAATCTGGTAAGGGTATTTTCGGAAGGAGGTGCGCAGGAAGAACGCGTCCTAGCTCTTTGTTATCAAGACCCGTTATTTCAACAATGAAGCAATGGGCTGAAAAAAACCCAAATGGATAAAGTAATGTGTCATAAAAATTCACTGCTCTCTCACTATATAGAACTTTCCAAATCAATGATAAATCTTCTGAACAATGTTCTTGAAGAGTGTTTTAATCCTAAATTATACACAGTAATTAAAGTAATCGATACTTTAAAAAGAGACCTAAATTTTGAAAGAATCAAATTAGCTAAAATTTGATATGAAAATAGTTTTGTAACATCAATCAATAGATTATCAACTATAAGACATAAAAGCACGTGGAATTTACCCAAATAGAAGAAAAGCAAATATTTGATATAAATAAAATTTTGAAGTATTGATAAGAATTTGAAAAGAAGGAAAATAATTGAAGTCGTGAATCTGATCTGCTTCATACCAGATTAACGGTCAAATGGAGCCGGCTGGGCGGCAAAACTGGTCCCACACTTTGTTCATGTTTTGCCGCCACATTTCGAAGTGCATAGAGTTACAAAAATGACCTTATTGTGTTTGACTTGCTCCACTTCTGATTGCACACAGCTGTGGGAGATGTTGCCATCTTTAACTTAACCCTCTGTCTCTAATTGCGTCCTTTCTTTTTCTCATTAAAAATATCTTAAACTCTAATTTATCTCACATATATAATAATAAAGAAAAAATAAATCACGACTTTTTTATTAGAACAAAAATTATAAAAATAACCAACTAAGGCATTGGATGAGAAATTACTGTAGACCAATTAAGGTATCTCTGTCCTTTCACAATACCTGAATATAATTTTCACGGTAATAATAAAAGGATTATATATCTTGCTACAACATCTTTGGACCGATTTCTTTATTTTTACAACGTCTCCTTAGAAAAACGCATTCTTACAAAAAAAAATTCAAATATCTTCGTAATTTTTACATATCAGTAAATATTCATGTTATTCACTGATATTAAAAAAGCTTAAAGTGTAATACAATTGAATATAATAAAATTAAAGACAAAACATAGATTAGAAATTAATATAACATCAGCACATAAAAGAATTTACTTTATCCCTAATGAAGTAGGAGTGATTCTTCATTATGTAACAGTAGCATGCATTTTATTTTGTTTTGCCAGTTGTCAATTTATTATATTTTCATTTTTCAATTCCATCTACATCTATCATTTTGTTTTCTTGTTGTCAAAGTAAAAAGTACTTGAGACCAAACCAAGGGACATATAGGTCATTTCGGAGGGTGCCGCCCTAGAGTTCCCCTTCCGGCAAATCGAATCAAAACCGTTAACTGTTATTTCCTTTAACGTCACATTCGCGTACTCCTAAACGCACCAAACTTTCAGTTACTGTCCCTCCGCCATGACCACCGTAGTGGTCACCACTCGATCTCAGATCCTCCGCCACACCGCTGCATTCACCTCCTCCGTCCTCTCGCAACCCGAACTCCGGCGCCGCCTCATCGCCACTCTTCTCCGCGACACTCCGACCTCCGACCAGAAACACCTCAAACTCGCCGCAGACACTTTAGAAAGCGCGATTTCCTTTTCCAGCTCCGCCCTTCGCACTTCCTCCCTCTCTCTCGTGGAGAAGCTTCTCTTCCCTCTCCCCGACTTCGCCCTCTCCTCGCTACTCCTCTCTCTCGCCCACGCCCTTCGTAACCGCCCAACCGAATCCGCCACCAGCCTCCTCCAAATCTTTCACTCCAACAATAAGCCTTCCCTCGCTAGATCGGAAATCGCTCCCGCGCTCTACGAGCGCCTCTTCTCTCCACATCTCTTCCCTGTCTTCCGCTGGTTCGATGAGCAGAGAACGAACATTCTCTCCTCCAGTCCCTCAACCTCGAGCCGTGAAAACGATTATTCAGTTTCTGAGGAGTACTCGGTGGTGCTGCCTTGCGCCAAGGTGCTGTCGAAGATGAGCGAGGAGCAAGCCGCAAAGCTCCGGGAGGTGGAGAGAGAGTACGAAGAAGTTCTCGACGAGAACTGCAGGGTTCTTGCAGAGTATTTCAAAGAGGTTTTGGTGAACGAGAACACTGACGCTGGAATTAGTCCACCGTCGTTGATACTGAAGAGCGCCGCTGAAGGTGGCGGGAGGGGGAACAAAACGGAGGAGATGACGCAAATGAGTGTGTTGGAGAACGGACGGTATAATGTAATGTTGTATATCTACTCTCTCACCAAATACATAACGTTCATCTACCTCTAGAGAGAAAAATAAAACAAATAAGTGTAGGTTTGTAGGAGGTAATGCTCACTAAAGAAATAAATAAAACAAATAAGTGTAGGTTTGCAGGAAGTATGATGTGATAAGATGAGAAATGGAGAGAAGAAAAAAAAGTCGAGTTTATTAAAAATTGGTGGTTCTGATCGTCATTATGTTAGAGTTTAACACACTTGGACTTTCATTTCATAATCATTCTGTCACACTTTTTTTTAACTACGATTTTCTGCAGCCAATATGGTCCGAAAGGGAAGCATCTGTTGAATTTTTGAGCCCCAGTTCCAGCAGAAGATCTTCCCAGGCACCATTTTATCCTCAAAGAGTCTTTTCTAGAGTTCTCAATCCCAAAATTCCTTCAAAACCTTGGACAACGCCAGTCTATTTAAACTCTACCGCTGACGCTGATTTTTCTTCAGAAGAGAGTTTGCTTAGTTCTTCTTCAGATTCTGAGGAAGAAAATGAGGTATGTAATTGATGCTACCGAGAGAGGGAGCCGAGAATATATTCCAATGAGGACTGAATTTTCTATGACAGTTGTTTTAGTTCTTGAAACGCCAAGTGACGATAAAGCTCTGTCCTGTAGGAAAAGGACAAAACTATCGCATTGTTGGAGCCTCGACAAAGCCAAATTCAAGAACAAATGCAAACCATCTTCAAACAATCTAGGGAGTACGTCGATATTTAACAACCACCATTATTCTTCACTATCTCGTGGTGTGTGCTGCGTTTTCTTTAACTTGGATTATTTCTACTTGTAGTTCACCAGATTATCCTATGGCAGACTTCGATAACGCGCTGAATGGAGTTGGGAAACATGCACCTCCCAAGGACTTTGTCTGTCCAATAACAAGTCATATATTTGATGATCCAGTGACTCTTGAGACTGGTCAAACCTATGAACGTAAAGCTATCGAGGAATGGTTCAACAGAGGGAACTTAACCTGTCCCATCACTCGCCAGAAGCTGCAGAACACTCAGCTGCCCAAAACAAATTATGTGCTCAAACGACTAATTGCGAGCTGGAAAGATCGCAACCCCCATTTGGTTCAACCGCCGTATGAGAGTCCATACGAAGATACCGAGGCAGTTGTGCAGTCAACAACGCCTTCAACTTCTCCTAATAGTGTTATAACCCAGGCCACAGTTGATGGGATGATGAGTGAGTTACGCTGTGCCATCAATAATCTGTACATGTCAGAAGTTCTCAAGGAATCGGAAACAGCCGTGCTTCAAGTTGAGAAGTTCTGGAGAGGAGTGAATCTAGGAGTGGATATCCATAGAATGTTAGTAAAACCTGCGATAATCAATGGATTTATGGAGATCCTTTTCAATTCTGTGGAGCCCCAGGTGCTACAAGCAGCAGTTTTCCTTCTAGCCGAGATGGGGTCTAGGGACAATGCCGTTATCGAGACTCTCACCCGTGTGAAGACTGATGTAGAATGTATCATGGCTCTTTTCAAGAACGGGTTGACAGAGGCTGTTGTGTTGCTGTATCTACTAAACCCTCCCATTACGAGTCTTACGGAGATGGGCATAGTGGAGTCTCTCATAACGGTTTTGAATACCAAAGAGGAAGAATTGGTTACGATGTGTTTGAAGCCAAAAACTGCTGCAGTGCTTTTACTTGCAAGGATAACTGGAAGCACTGAAGAGATAATTGCAGCTTCGGCTGTCAATACCCTTTTCTCTGAAAATGCAATTGGAACTATTGTCAGCAGTTTTGGAGCTGACTTGGCAAAGGAGAGGATTGCTGCAGTAGAGATCTTATTGAAATGCATGGAAGAAGATGGGACATGCAGGAGTAACATTGCTGATAAAGCAGAGTTGTCACCTCTTCTGGAAACTTTAATCGGTGCAGATGATGGAGATCGTTTTAAGATTATTCAGTTTTTTGCTGAGTTAGTCAAATTAAATAGGTATAAAAATTTCATATTTATAATTATACTAATCTAATTAATCTACCTTTTAGTTTGTCTGATAGCTTCTTTTGGTATTCCCTTCAGGAGGACATTCACTGAACAAATTCTCCATATTATAAAGGAAGAAGGACCTTTTAGTACAATGCATACTCTCCTTATTTATTTGCAGGCAGCACTTCACGATCATTGTCCAGTTATGGCTGGCCTCTTATTCCAACTTGATCTTCTGGTGTGAATCTTTGATGCTCCCTATATCTTTAAATATAAGAACTAGTTGTATTCTTGTTACGTTGTCTTTGTTTTTCTGCCTGTGATAAAATGCTGTTTTACAAGTAATAGAAGCTTGATTTTCATCGTACTATTTTCAGGTTGAGCCAAGAAAAATGAGCATATACCGCGAAGAGGCTATGGATACTCTTATTTCATGCCTGAGAAACACAGATTTCCCCGTTACCCAATTAGCAGCTGCAGATACAATCATGTCACTGCAAGGGAGCTTCGACTTCTCCGGAAACCCTCTAATCAGAGAAGTCCTCCTTAAACGTGCAGGTATTGACAAAAGTTCCAGAAGTCTTGTACTGGTGGATCATCAGATTAGCAACTCCAGTCCAGAAATTGATATAACTCCAGTAAAGTCCTTTGAAATACTTCTTCTATTTTGACTTTGTGCTTTCTCCTTGCCAGATATTTTTTCTGATACCTTATTTTATTGTTTGGCATCAACAGGAAGACGAAAAGGCAGCTGATGATTGGGAAAGAAGAATTGCATATATTCTAGTTAGCCATGAATTTGGCATTATTTTTGAGGCTTTAGCTGATGGCATGAAGAGCCGAAATCCAGAACTACGATCAGCATGCTTTATATCGGCTACCTGGCTCACGTACATGTTGACCATTCTGCCGGATACAGGCATACAAGTGGCAGCTCGTGCTTGCTTGCTGAAGCAGTTCATAGCTAAATTAAATTCTGCTAGGGATGTAGAAGACAGAATCCTTTCTATGGTTGCTCTCAATAGCTTTCTTCATTTCCCTGGTAAGGTTCACAAAGCCATTAATTAGAAGTTACAACTGACAATCATCATTTCGAAATCTGGTAGCTATAATCTTGTCTAAGAAAACAGGAATAAGTGCCGATGAGCAGTTCCTCGAAGCATGATAAGCCACTCAAGTACAGAATTCAGCGTTGATTTAGATCAGATATTATCTGTATAAATGTTGGATTCTTAGTCTATTATAGGGGATGAAAAAGTTCAAGATAGTTCCCTTCTACATGAATATACGAGACTTTCTATATATTTGCGTTTTCAAATACCTTCAAGGCATTGTTATGCAAAATAGAAAAAGGGTGATGATACTTTATTTTGTGAATTTCAGAAGGCTTAGGTGATCTAACTTACTGCACTAAGGATATCTTAAAAGGGTTGAGAGAGCTCAAGAGATCCTGTCCCTTAGCATCTAAAATGCTAAAATCTCTGGTTCAAGAAAATGAATCTAAAGCGGTAAGTTCTTGTATTCTTAACCCATTTTCTAGAACAGGCAATCAGGCATTGTGGATGATTTAAATTTCTCCATTGGAACAGGACATTTGGATACATAAAGAGTTCATAAAAGAAGACTGCAGCGAAAATGGAGAGGTGTTGTCTGTCATATGCTATAAGGATAAAATTTTTTCGGGTCATACAGATGGCACAATTAAGGTAATTAGATTAGAATTTTACATGCTTTGTAAATTCTAATAAAAAAGGATTTAAGTGTGAACGAAAACAGATTTCTTATGGCTGTTGTAGTTTACTTAAATATCTTTTTTTATAAAAAATATATTTGTTTCCTTAGATTGTCTAGAAAATAAATCATTACATTATCGAACTGTCAATCTATGCAATTACAATAAAAGAGAATTAGGTGTAACGTGCAAGCTAGACCTAAATAGGTATAAATGTAGATATATGTATAGTAAAATGGAGTGGAGTTTATGTGGTTTTCTGTGCCACTTGCTCGAAAGATTGAATAGCTGTACAAATTCTAAATCTTGCTTGATCATTGGCAAATATGTTCCGGTCTTGGTTGCAAACTACAGCTTTACTGTAATATGAGCTGATTGTAAAATACTCTCTAACTTCTGAAGGTCTGGACATTAAAGAATAATTTGTTCCATCTGTTGCAAGAAATCCAAGAACATACTAAAGCAGTGACAAACTTGGTGATTTCAGAATCTGGTGACAGACTGTACAGTGGTTCACTAGACCGAACTTCAAAGGTAAAATTTTATGCAGTTACTCTAGCCTGTATGTCAGGCCGCCTCTAACAAAGGTTTTGTTTCATTAAAGAACAGGTCTGGTCCATTGGAAAGGGAGCAATACATTGTGTACAGCTGTATGATATGAAGGACCCGATTCATAATTTAGTTATAACCAATAGCTTATCTTGTTTCGTTCCGCAGGGGACTGGTGTCAAGGTACTCTTAAACTATGAATACATGTTCTTCTTTGAATGGTGTTGAGAGAGTCTGATCACTTCTTTTATACAATCTAGAGTGTAAACTAAAACTAGTCTCCTTATTATCAATGCCTCTCTGTCACACTCAACCGTATCAACAAACATTATTCTCTATACTTTGCTCTGAGCTGCAAGTTCTACCGTTTACTTTATTCTATTCCCATCTGACTAATTATGTGATTGACAACAATATCCCCAGCATCGTTTTCTACTGAAATTACTTGGCTTTCTCATCAGGTTCTGTCACTGAATGGAGAGTCAAAGCTGTTAAATTCTAGCAAATATGTGAAGTGTTTGGCTCATGTTCATGGAAAATTATATTGCGGATGCCATGACAGTAGTGTTCAGGTATATAGTTTTTTTAAGTGTAAGACAGTCTAATGTGATGTTATATTAACATTCTTGCAATAATATTCGCGTGATATTTCAGGAGATACATTTGGCCACTGGAACAGTCAATACTATTCAAAGCGGTCATAAAAGATTACTTGCGAAAGCAAATCCTATTCATGCACTACAAATACATGGTGAACTTATATACGCAGCTGGTTCTTCCTTGGATGGATCTTCTGTAAAGGTATCTTAGACTCGTTTGATTCAGCGGTATATAGAAAGGTCAAAAATAGTTAAAATTCTAGCTAGCAACACCGGGTTTCGTGATATTTTGAATTCCAAAGGGCAGAAAATGTTTGAGCTACTTGGTGTTAATTTTAAGGATGATATATCATTATCATAGTTAGCTAACTGATGCATATATAAATTTCAAGATATGGAACAGTTCCGATTACAGTATGGTTGGATCACTGCAAACTGGATCTGAAGTGCGGGCTATGGCAGTGAGCTCAGGATTGATTTATTTGGGGTGCAAAGGAGGTACTGTGGAAATTTGGGATAAGAAGAAACGCAGTAAAGTTGACACGTTGCAAATGGGTACCAATTGTAGGGTCAATTGCATGGCTCTAGACAGCAATGAAGTTTTGGTAATTGGAACTTCAGATGGACAAATTCAGGTGACTTCTTAGTTTATTCAATTAATAAACCATGGAAATTTTAATCTGGCTCACTTTTTTTTTTAGAGTTCAAAGTTTTGCATTTTTATTATGTCATATATGCATTGTCTATGTAGCATTTGTACATTGTCTTCCAGGTTCCAAATCATATACAAACAAAACTGTAATAGTAGAGCTTTCCATTAACAGTTACTACATCTCTGGCAATTGCAGGCTTGGGAAATGAATTAACAGAAGATGCTCAGAGTACAGCTGGTGCTGGAAGACATAGATGCACTTGACAGTATTTGATTCGTTCATACTTCCATATTTTAGGTTCTTCGTGAGCTGTATATAGCTCAAAGTTTATACATCCAAGTGCCTTGTACATAAGCTTAACTCGTAGATACGTAATTAGTTTGCTATATATGAAATTGTCTTTTTATTTGTTTCCCTTTTCTCGTGGAAGGATTTTTGGATAGGGACATTTGTATGGAGGAAAGATGAGAAGAACTTTTCCATTGTGAATAACATTCTGCTTTTGGCCTCTGATGTTTAAATTTTTTTAAAATTATATGAATAATTATAAAGAAAAACTTTATGTTTTCATTTTATTTAAATTACATCTTTATTTTTCTAATTTTTGTTTCTCCTTTGATATTTCTTTTTCATTTTTTTTTTCAAATTCTTTACCTTTAGTTTTTATAGTTATCTTTTATTTTTTTCTTTTCAAACAAATAGTACTGAAAGTACATTAGTTTTTCATTAATCGAAAAAAAAATCTGTATTAGATGAAAATATAGAAACTAATATGTATTATTTGCTGTTACATTGTGATTGTAATGTTATTCTTACCAGGTTTGTATATTTATTTAACTACATTTTTGTTTGTTATCTTCATAATATAATTTAATTTTATCAGTACTAAAAATATTCGATCAACATTACACACTATGATTATTTTGAAAATTTTAAGTTTTTTAAAAGGGTTATTTTTTGGAAATGGGATATTGGATAATTTAAAAATAAAAATAAATAAAAACTAATACAGTTTGAATATCGGAGTTTCTGAGTTATAAATTAGACCAAATAAATCAAGATAATTATACAAACTATCGATTTAGAAAGCAACAATTTTATAAAATTTCTCAGTTTCTAATAGTTAGTTTTTTATATTTTAGTTATTTTAATTATGGTTTTCTAATGAGACATCTTTTTAGTGTTTATGTATCAATGTGCATTCAAACACTTCAAAATTGAGTAAGCATTTATCAACATGTGTATCTAACACATAACTTGTTTATTTCTAAACGCTAAAATAACATAGCTCGTATTCAATAAGAAATTATTAATTAAAAAATTAATTAAACTGTTTGTCCAAACTGACTTTGATCAATACGAAAAATTAGAGTTCAACTTTGTTACGCTATATTATTTGGAAAAGAGGCTCTTACGCTTAAAATATAGATAATGAAACAGTTAATATTTGTTTTTGTTGTTTGAAAGATTATAATATGAGAAGTGAAGGTATAAAATAAAAAGGAGAGATATGTTCTTTTGTTCTTCAAAAGAAGTATTGTACTATTCAAAATCAATTAATTAAAAGTGTGTAAAAAGCTCGTGGCATTTTTTTATAACCAGGAGGTATAACTCCCAACCAATGATATTTTTGGAATAAAGTTGATAAATTTAACATTTTAAAACTAGGCACATGTGTAAAGAAAAATTTCAAAATATTTCACTGTTAATTTTAAGTTCATAACCGAGTAATTTGATTCAAAACGATAAAATTTGAAAGGTGTGAAAAAATATTTATACTTAAATTTGTAGAAAATATTAACCTTTCTCTCAAAAGTGGACTTACATGCAATATCAGTTTCCAAACATATAATCAATAATCCTTTGATGCGACATGTTTGTCACTCCGAATCTAACTGGAGTTACAAGAGAGAACACAAAGCTTTCGTTACATCCAAAGGATCAAATTTAACTTATATTTATTTCTAAATTAATAAAAAAATACACTCTTTTACGAAAATTACTTTCCGATTAAATTAAATTTTAAATACGTTTCAGGGATTAAACTGAATTTCATAAAAAATATTTTTAATAAAGTTTCAGATCAAACAAAGAGTTAAAAAATGAAATCCAGTTCACTGAGATGACATAAATTAAGTAAATTTTGTCGTTCAACCTTTGGAACCTTGATCCGTCGTTGGACACTAAAACTAACCTTTTTGTTTCATCGAGTCACATATATGTTATTATTTTTTTTACTTCAAACTATGCTACGAGGTGGACGGCAGATTCCGTTAAGACCAATTAGATGTGCAAAAATCTTATTCATATATTAAGTTCTCACAATGTTGGAGTTAAAAACTTGGAATTTTTATACATGCACGTTCATACACGCCATTGAGCAAACTAAAACGAGAATAAATATTCATTTGTTTCAATTACTAAGATGAGACTAAAAAATTAGATAATAACGAGGTTTACCTGCCAGCACCGAAATTGAACTCAGGAGAGAGACAGTGCAGGAAAATCAAGAGCTTTTTCTCTACTTCTGTGTATAAAACAAAGCTCTTATGCAGTATCCCAATTAGTAACTAGCTTCAAGTATATTTGTGTCTAACCTTTTCATGTTTATAGCAGAAGAAAATTGGAGAAGCCAATGGAGCAAAACAAAGCCACCCAACTGGTTGAAAGGAAAAAGGGTGGTTTCAGAACCATGCCCTTTATCATAGGTGATGACCCTTTTCTTTACATACATACGTGTATATATATATATATATATATATATATATATTAAAAATCATGGTTTTTCTTTTTTACAATGTTGTGTGATTAATGAAATTCTAACCAGCTTATGATTTTGAACTTGTTTTAGCCAACGAGACATTTGAAAAGGTTGCAAATGTGGGGCTGCATGTGAACATGATATTGTACCTGCTACAAGAGTATAATTTTGACCCTGCAACAGGAGCTATTATAGTTTTCCTGTGGAACGCCATATCTAATTTTGTGCCCATCTTTGGTGCTTTCCTTTCTGATTCTTGGTTTGGACGATATCGTGTTATTGCCCTCGGAACTATCATCGACCTTGTTGTAAGCACCACGATACTCCTAATGCCTACTTCAGTAACAATGAAGATTTTTGAAAGAATTCCAAAAAAAGATATTTTTTTCTTCGATTCTATAAACATCTTATACGTTGTCTTTTATCTTCATTACAGGGCTTAGTTGTATTGTGGCTCACAGCAATTATTAGGAGCGCAAGGCCTGAATGCCATGAAGAAACTTGTGCAAATCCTACTCCATCTCAACTTCTATTTCTTTTCTCTTCACTCGCTCTCATGGCTCTTGGAGCTGGTGGAATTAGGCCCTGTTCCTTAGCCTTTGCGGCTGATCAAATCAACAACCCTGAAAACCCACAAAATGAGAGAACCATGAAGAGCTTCTTCAATTGGTACTATGTTTCGGTTGGCGTTTCAGTATCAATTTCAGTGATATTTATAGTGTACATCCAAGTTAAAGCAGGGTGGGTTGTAGGCTTTGGGCTTCCTGTGGGGCTCATGTTATTTTCTACTATCATGTTTTTCTTGGGTTGTTCTTTATATATCAAAGTGAAACCAAACAAGAGCTTGCTCACTAGCTTTGCCCAAGTCATTGTGGCAGCCTGGAAAAACAGACACTTGCCCCTTCCTCCCAAGAACTCTGACACATGGTATCTTCGCAATGACTCTAATTTTGTTCAACCAACCGATAAAGTAAGGTATGCACCATTTTCATACCACAAATTTGCATGACAATATAGAGATTAAATACTTAAAATAAAACACTTAAAAATAAAGTTGGAGGACTTCATTTTTAGTATATTAATGAACTCAATATGTGATTCTCACTTGGTAGGTTCTTGAACAAGGCTTGCATAGTGAAGAACAGAGAGAAAGATTTGGACAGTGATGGGATGGCAATTGACCCATGGAGTGTGTGTACAGTGAGACAAGTAGAGGAGTTGAAAGCCATAATCAAAGTCCTTCCTCTTTGGTCCACTGGCATCATATTTGCAACTACCATAAGCCAACAATCATTTTCTGTGGTTCAAGCAGTGACCATGAACAAGGTGGTGTTCCACATGGACATTCCATCAACCAACTTCAGTGCATTCATAATCCTCACTTTAACCGTATGGGTGGCTATTTATGACCGCATTCTAGTTCCCTTGTTCCCAAAGGGGCGAGGACTCACTGTTAAGCAAAGAATGGGATTTGGAATAGTGATCTCATGCTTGGCAACTGCAGTGGCAGCATTGGTGGAGAGGAAAAGAAGGTATGAAGCAATAAGGGAAGGGCTTATAGACAACCCCAAAGGAGTGGTGAACATGTCTGCTATGTGGTTAGTGCCTCAATACTGCTTATATGGTTTGGCAGAGGGTTTGAACATCATTGGACAAATAGAGTTCTATTACTCACAGTTTCCTAGTGCAATGTCAAGCATTGCTATTTCCCTATGCACCTTTGGCTTTGGGGTAGGGAACCTTGTGGGAAGCCTCATTGTGAAGGTTGTGAAAGATGCAACAGGGAAAGGAGGGAAACCTAGTTGGCTAGCATCAAATATCAACAGAGGCCACTATGACTACTACTATGCCCTTCTTCTCATTCTAAATTTGATTAATTTGTTATTTTTCTTAGCATGCAGTAAGGCTTATGGGAGCACTCAGGATATTAAAAATTGGGATCAGGAGATTGACACAGATTTCACTTCAGAGAAAGATGGACAAGAAATGAAGGAAAACACAAACAAACAAATAAGTTGATTTTCTTGCATTTTTTAATAGTACTTTGAATATGGCAAAACAGTATTTGGATTGTTTATACAGTATATTTATAAAAAAAACTGTGTATACTTTTTTATTGTTGCAAAAGTATAAATTCAACAATCAAATATTAAAAGGTAAATTTAATCAAATTAATGCAAGTTGAATTGAAACCAGCTTAAGGATGCTCTATAATAATAAAAAAAACTATTAAGTATTTTAACTTAGATGTAGTTTATGACAAAAACATAAATAATAATTCTTTTCCTAAAGTAGAAATTAGTTTATACGTAACTTTCTTTTACTTAATATAGCCAATAGGCAACGTTATATGAATCATTTACACATTATTAATTTTATATATAAAAACGTATTATTCATAAAATTAAACATATTTGTAATTGTTTAGCACAAAATTGTTAAAATGATTAATTTTTTTTGAAAAATGTGCCGTGATCTCTCAAACAAAAGGACATGTGGCAGAGACTATCTATGCTATATGCAGTTGAAATCACCTAATACAGCTTTCCAATGATTCTCGAATTTGAATAAAATCTAGTTTCAATTAGTCGAAGCGATCTCAAAAATACTGTTTAATATATTAAATATTTAAGTATGAGTTTAAATTTTACATTAAGTAAAAATAATAAAACTAAACAATATATAAAAAAGAAGATCTACAAACTTAATATTTTAAGGTTTTGTGTTGAAGGTAGTGTAATTCCTTATATAGATTTACTCTTTTCTCATTCTTGTTTGATCTTCCTGACATTTTGATAGAATATAATAACTTATCTCTATTGATCCAAACCTATTATTTTTTTTATTAACTATAAAAAATAAATATATTAATTGAAAACAAATAAGTGTTTCAACTCTTTTATAAACTTAATAAGAAGTTGTAAAGGTTTTAAAACCCACTTAATGATACATTATAAATCATTCCTATTTTCATATGGGTTACATATTAAACTTATGTTTTCTACATGATTTTCATCTATATAGATTTTCAATTATATATTTCAAGTATTTATCTAGAGACGCTAAAATCTTGTTAAAGTTTTTCACTTTATTTGTATAGAGACTTCTGATTACATCTTATACTTTGCTCTTAAGTGATCGTTATTTGATAATTCTTTAATACAACACTTGTAATATTACAAATTTTTAAGATGAAAGAGTCTAACATGATTGATTCTCTTCAAATTTTAGAGTTTAACACCTATCTACAGGAACTTTCTCTTTTTACTATTAAGTTTTGGAAAAATCAAGAAAAAAAATACTGAAAAAGAGAACTGAACCAAATTCACATAAAAAAATATGATATCACCTTCAACCCAAAATCTTAATAGTTTGTAGGTTTTTTTTCTTATATGTTAATAAACTTTTTTATTTTTACTCAATATAAGACCTAGACTTTGCACTCGAAATCTCACACCACCAACAACTATGTCTTTGTCTTTGTCTTGTGCGAATACTTTCTTTACATGCTTGGTTGTTTATCGCCGCATTCTAATTCCCTTAATGACTCCCTGTTCAGCATCAAATGAGACTTGGGATATTCAAATGAGACTTGGGATATTTATCTCATGCTTAGCCATTGTAGTGGCAACATTTGTAGAGAGGAAGAGAAGGAACGAGGCAATATGGAAAGGAGTGGTGAACATGTCTGCTATGTGGTTAGTGCCTCAATGCTGCTTATATGGTTTAGCAAAGAGTTTGAGTATGGTTGGACAAATAGAGTTCTATTTACAAGTATTTTAATTCACATACTTAAGAGTGTGTAAAAAAGTATTTTAATGCCTGTAATTTCAGTTTCGACCAGTATGATCTGTTTCTTCCAACAAATAGGTTGATACGGAATGATACACAAGGCTGACCAAATCTAACTTATAATTTTAGAAATTATAAAGAATTAACTTTCGCACTTTTTAATGTGAAAAATACATTCCAATTCAAACTAGCATAATTTTCAATATTTGAGAACAATTTTGTCAAAATTATTTCTATCAACAGTTAAAAAATAAGGCCAATTCACCATACGAAATGACATGAAGTACTTCTTTTTTTTTTCCTTACCTTTGATCCGTCGTTGGAAACCTGATTACCCTTTCGTTGGGCTGAGTATAATACAACGTATTTTTCACTTAAAGCGTGCTTTTACACACGTGTCAAACAATAGTTGGTCCAACTAGAAAACGTGCGGATTCTCTTTTAAATTCAGAGGTACTAACTACTAATTTAATCACTCACTTATCATTTAAACAAATCTAGTAATAATAGTGCTAATAATAGCCAGTTAATTGTTATGAGGACAAATACTATAAACAAATTCATACATTTAATTTAAGGCTTAAAACCTTATTATATATTTTTATATGTGTATGAAAAAACGTAGGAGGGACATAGGCATTGGGCAGTGTTAGTGAGAGTGTGTTGTATGGAGATGGATCCTCCACCCAAGAGCTGGAGCATCCATACCCGATCCGAGATCATCGCCAAGTACGAGGTCATGGAGCGGGTCGGGTCGGGAGCTTACGCCGACGTCTACCGCGGCCGTCGCCTCTCCGACGGCCTCATCGTCGCCCTCAAAGAAATCCACGACTACCAGTCCGCGTTCCGAGAAATCGATGCGTTGAAGCTCCTCCAGGGATTCCCAAACGTCATCGTTTTGCACGAGTACTTCTGGCGCGACGACGAAGACGCCGTCCTCGTCCTCGAGTTCCTCAGGACCGACTTGGCAACCGTCATCGCTGACGCCGCCAAGGCCAACCAGCCCCTCCCCGCCGGCCAGCTCAAGCGCTGGATGATCCAGATTCTCTCTGGCATCGACGCCTGTCACCGCAACATGGTCCTCCACCGTGATTTGAAGCCCTCCAATCTCTTAATTTCCGAAAACGGCGTCCTCAAGATCGCCGATTTTGGACAGGTAATCTCTTCTCATTATCGACAATCACAAAACCCTAACCCTGACTTTTGAACAGTCTGACCGCTTGATTGAGAGTGTTTGCAAAACTGAATTCGGTTAAAATTGTTTATGAAGTGATGTGATAACGTTTCCATGTTTTTATTTTAAAATCAATTTAGTAGGATGATGAAAAAAAATCTAAAGTTGTTCCAACTCAAAATCAACACCAAAAACTCAGTGTATGTTTAGTTACATGTTGGATTACACAGAATTTGGAAATAATCATTAATGTGTTTTTTAGTACATTTTTATACATCTAGTTTCAGCTTGAGCAGTTGATTTCGAGTTAAAGTAACTTATACGGCTTCTGTATTAAATAATGAAAATTCATAGCGAGTTTAGCTTCTAATTTGCTTTAGAATAAATCAGTTTTAAATAAATTTTCATCTATACTAACTTTACAGAATCAATTTTGCAACACTCACCCAAAGACATACATACACGCTCAATTCCTCAAAAAGCGAAACCAAACACATGAACGTTTACAAAATTTGGTTAACTATCGTATCAACGAAATTCTGGATGATTCAATGTGAATGCAAATACGTACTGAATTGATGGGCTATTTTTTCAGGCAAGAATTCTCACGGAGCCTGGATTTGATGCTTCTAATAATCATGAAGAATATTCTAGAGACATTGATAATAAGGATACTAGTACTAATACTCACGATGGAAATGCAACGTGCACCACAAGTGACATAGACAGGGAAGATGAAGAGAAAGAACTTGGTTGTTTCACTTCATGTGTTGGGACTCGTTGGTTTAGGGCTCCTGAGTTGCTTTATGGATCCAGAGACTACGGTTTGGAGGTTGATTTGTGGTCCTTGGGATGTATATTTGCGGAGCTTTTAACTCTGCAGCCTTTGTTTCCTGGAGCTGCTGATATTGACCAGATCAGTAGAATCATTAGTGTTTTGGGTAACCTTGACGAGAGTGTTTGGGCTGGTTGTTCTAAACTTCCTGATTATGGTATAATCTCCTTTAGCAAGGTGGAAAACCCTACTGGTATTGAAGCCTGTTTGCCTAATAGGTTCCCTGATGAAGTGGCTCTGGTGAAAAGACTTGTTTGTTATGATCCTGCTAAGAGGGCTACGGCAATGGAGTTGATTCATGACAAGTACTTTAATGAAGAGCCTCTTCCTGTGCTGGTTTCTGAGCTGCCAGTTCCTCTTAACAGAAAAGGGCAAGACGAGGATTCCCCTGGTGGGTGGCGTGATTTGGATGAAATGGAATCTGATTCTGATTTTGATGACTTTGGCCCTCTGAATATCACAAGAACTGGTACCGGTTTCTCCATACAGTTTCCTTGAAGAATTCAAGGTACACTGTATCCTTGGAACCTCCCTTTACCTTTTTGTGTGGTGTTGTTCGACTGGTAATTTATTTGGTGAGAATATTGATTAGATTTTCTTTTTCTGATTTGATACTCACTTCTGAACAGAGAGATAAATTATTGAAAAAAGCTTGATGGACTGTGTTAACATATATTCATAGTTGACCACGACACTCATAGCTGTTGTAATACACGGACTTGTATCTTTTCGTATTTACAGATGTAGCGTATTAGTACCTGCTAGTTATTTTTTGTGTTTATTCCTGTCATGGCATGGCCTGGTAAACAACTTACTGCACGAGGATTTATATCTATAAAACAACCCATAAACAGAGACTATATGATTGGAACTGGCAGGTTCTGCATTCCAGCTATATCAGCATGCCTCTTTGTGAACTTACAAAATTTAACACAAATTGAATAGAGGAATATAATTTAGTTTCCTCTTGTTAACTAACTCCGAACCTTTTTTTCCATGACCTGTTTTTGTCTCTTTACATAATTGTATTTTGTCTCAATCACTCAACGGAGAAAAGCACGCCATACCTTATCATCTTTAACAGTACATAGAAATAGAATATGAAAATGATGGAAATCGGATGGGTTACTTCATGATATTTATAATTCGCTTTAAATCCATGCTACCGTGTCTGATAAGAGGAAAAAGTTCCTGATATTCCTTCATGGAAATTAAAACTGTGTTTTGGAGGATCAAGCTTAGTTTGGACCGCCATAATTACCCAAATTTCTTCCTTTAAAATGTTAAGCCCTAATACAATTTGCTGCTATGCGATTACCCTTATTCCAGTTCTTAAAATTTGTACACGCGATCATTCACTTTTCAATAATGTCTAACAGCACATTTACTACAATTTTGACAAAATAGTAACATCCTTAAACTACTGATGCGTGTAAGTACTATTTATTTATATGCACCGAGGGAATGATCAATACTGCAAGGAAAAACAAACTGAGAGTAAAGTATGCTACTGTGGTTAACAACATAACAAGTACTTGAAAAAAATGCTTATGGGGCTATAAGCAATTTCGTAATGTCTTCTCAAGTATAACAGTTGCTCAGCGTGGAAACACTGATATCAGCGTCAGTTCCCTCTGCCAAATTCTAGATCCCATTCAACTAGCCTTTAAGCAATATTGTTCATAATTTCTAGACCAAGAGATGAAACTATTGATTAACCAGGGGCAGTAGTGGTAGCAACAGATAATTTTTCTGTATCTAATTTTATTTAAAATACAATTTATCATGGAACACCAAAGGAAATATACAAAAACACCAAGAATTAGAATAGATCTTCAGGTACGATCACACCTGCAAAATGAGCCATTAATACATAATTAAATGATCAGGAAAGGAACAAAATAAATCAATCATCGTTTGCTTCAAAGAAGTACAAATTCTGTAAAAACAGAACATTAACAACAGATTATATATTATAAACATCTATAATTGAAATCATCTTCTTTAGTTCTCAATGTTTCATCAGTTGCATTATTGTTGTTCTGTGCCTCTTCAAGGTCCTTCTCGTCATGCTAGCATATTTTGTGATTCTCGTCAGCCCAGCCCTGCTTCTCTGATGTGGAAGAAAGGATGAACAATCCCTTTGAAGTGCAGGTTCTTTAGCCTTGTAATTTCCTATCACACTCAACTCTGTTGATTTATGTAATTTTGGAATCAGTATAATACTAGAATGTGACTTGGATTCTACTTTTAAATAAATCATTTTAAATAAAATTTTATAAAGCTAATTCCTGGATTTTTATTTTCAGTACACTATCTTTGCAACACAAGAATCTTTTTACTCATCTAATAAGCATTCAACTGAAGCTATTAGACAGCTCCTGAGTCCTTACTCTTTTTCTTCCAAAATGAAATGTTATTCAGCAGGTATCTTCTCTCATTTCTATTAGTAAATAAATTTCCCTCTTCTTTAAAACATGGAAGGAAAAATAAGTTGCTGAAAAATATATCACCTTTGCAAAACTTACTGTCGAGGCAAATAATTTCCTCAATTTCAGGGAGACTTGTAATTCAAAAATTTATTCATGAACAAATCCCTTGCCATCAACAGTGGCGGAAATTTATCGAAAATATCTTCAAACGTGACAGGCATAAAATTAAACCAACCTGGAAGCAATGACAAATGAAAATTCCGTGGAAAGAGCTGAAAACTAGAATTTTAGTTTCAATTTCAGTTACCAGATAAAGAAGAATGTGATACATGTGAAAATAAAATTATTATGAATATACATTTTATCTTAATCTTCTTCCTTACACTCCCTTTGATTTCCTGTTCACAAAGACAAAAGAGAAAGAAAGAAATAAAAGAGTTATATTGGTTTGGAACAGTAGAAGTGAAGATAAAACGTGTGTATCGAGTACTAAGAGAACCCTTCCTCTTTCTCTGCAAGTTTGTCAATAAATAAAAATGCATAATTAATTATGTGTAATATATTTTATAGTTGAAAACATCTCTAAAAGACTATTTTTTATCTGTTTTTTATATTAACAATAATAATAATAATAGTAAACGAGTAATTAAAATAATAATAACAATAATAATAATAAATAAATAAATATTTTATTTTAATCAAATAACTCATTTCTTCACTATTGTTTTACATTTTTTCCCTCTGCCTCTGTTTTTCCTCGAAATTAAATAAAGCATTAATTAGACGAAATCTAGAATGAATCACTGAGGTCCATCAAGCATTAATTAACATATGATTAACTCAGAATACTTTTTTTATCTTCTTTTTTAAATTAAAAATTTTAACAGTTCAAACAACCTTATATCTCGAATTTAAATACTTGACTATAAATCTAAATTATTATTTATATATCAAATATATTTATTTAGTATGAATTTTAAACATGATCTATTCATATATTAAACGTATTTGTTTATTGTGAAATTTATATAGAAGAAAGTAAACATGTATTATGTCTAGTAGACAGGTTAAATATTGGTTGATAAAACAAATATTAGCAACAAATTGGTGAAAATGGTAATCTAAATATGACTTCTAGTATTGACACTCTTTAAATACTGACAAGGGCTATCTGAAAATCTTGATGTCTAGTTTTATGGTCCATGCTGAATCTATTTTCTCAATTTTCCAGCAAAACAAATATAGAAAACTAAAATTAATAATTACCTTCTAAAAGTATATAATAGTGAGAGTACGCAATGATGTTCTGAAATGGAAGTATAAGAAGCTAATTTCATACTTCAAAGACAAATATGCTACATCAATTATAGATCTATCTTAGTAAAACAGATACTCAAATACTAGAAAGGAACAACCAACAAGGTCATGTGATTTGATGATGAAAAACTTATGTTAAAAGGACTCAGACGTATGCATGGTTTGTACATTGGTTCTTTGTCGGAACATATCAGAACAGTATAGATTCATTCTCTATAATTTCTAACATTTCTTGCAATTTCCCAATACCCAGATTAACACATTTGAACCGTTTGTATTGTCATCAAAGTTGATGGTGTTTTCTTAATGATAATCACACTAATTGAAAATGGAGAATGATGATGATGGCGCCTTTTGTAACTCTCACCTAAAAAGGAATCGAATAATGTATTGACTTTTATGATGAAGTCTCATGTTGGCTCATATTGGGCTACTCGAAGTGGTGGTGTGTCTTTCATGGTCCAATTGTAGTGGGTAGTTCCATTCAGGTTTTCAAACCCTTCAAAGCTTTTTCACACTCACTAGCCAGGTGGACTTGGAATTGTCATCTACTCCTCCTCACAAAAAATATATAAACATGTCATTTCCTTTTCAATTTATTACCCAACAAAAAAAAATCACATTTCATTTTCTTTACCAATTTTTGCAATTGGCCTCGGAAAAAGGAAAAGAAGTACTGTGTTACAATTTTTTAAAGTTATCATACTATAAATATGAAATATTTATTCACGCCAATTATTATCTGTTACATAATTTAATTGATTTTTAAAATTAATTAATTTAAACTTTTTCATGTATAAAATTAGAAGATAGTATCTTAATTTCAATTAAATTTAAAAGATATTAAATGCTTTATCATTGATTTTTTTTAGTAATTTAACTGTTGCATAATGTTTATGAAATGATAATGAAGTTAGCTCAGAAGAATTGCAATGGGAAGTCAACAAGTGGTGTGGGACCACTTTATTTTAGCGCCAAATTCCCTGTTTATTTACATTTTAGGTTTAACCCCAAAGCGGAATCCGCTGTTATAACCCACAGCGAAGCAAATAGAGGCGCGGGATAGAAGACGCACACGTGTCCACCGTGAACGAGTGATATAAAAAAGGGTTTAGAGGGAGAGTTGAATCGAAGGGCAGAGGAGGAAAGAGGAGCGAGGCTTCTATGAATTTGCGCCGCAGGATTGGCACTTTAACGGAGGAGCGTGGGATGAAGATGGGAAGCAGATCTGGCCGTTGAATATTTACGAAAATTGAATTTGAAAAGCTTGGGAGAGAGGGGGAGGAAGAGAGGGGCGAACGCGAACAGCACCAACGAAAGAAACACGAAGCCCCTCTCTTCTGTTATGTTCTCTTAATCACAGACTCTTATTCTTCTTCTTCTTCTTGCTTTTGTTCTTTCTATTGTTGTGTTGTGTCGGTGTTTGGATCGAATTGTCTTGATTCGAGAGTTGCACGCGCAGTCGCGTGGTGTGTGGATCTGAAACCACTGAATTTGAGCTTAATTTTTGATGAATTTGTTGCTGATTGTTGTTGATGTCATCGTCGATAATCGGAGAGTGGAGTGAGTGAGGTTGTTACTTTTTTTTTTTTAAGTTATTGTTTTAATGGGGGAAGCGGAAGGTGAGGGGAGTGATTGTGCTCCCAAGAATGTTGTGCCTAACGACGTCGTCGCGAATGCGCTTTTGCCGTCTGATGTTCCCGCCAAGAAGCTCGCCAGGCAGCTCGATTTCACCGGCTTCGGCGGGATGCCGCCGCAGCCACCGGTGGTTTTGCCGCTGCCGCCTTCTGCTTCCGTCAGGGTTGGGTGAGTTCTTGAATTCTGTACATGTTTCTATTTTTTTTCATTTCTCATGGAATTTCAAATTTCTGAGAAAAGGAAGGTTTAATTGTGTTTTTTCTTGAAAAATGTCTGATTTTTTTTTTTTTGAAATTCTGGGATTGTGAGTAAAGTTTCGATTTTGATGTTTCTGTTTGGGCGTATAATGCATGCGCGGTGTTTGTTTGTTAGTTATGAAGTTGAGTTGCAGTCAGAGCTTGTGAAGATTTGGATAGGAAATTTCCTTTCTGGTTTTGGGTTTCGGTGGTTGGGAAATGAGAAAGAAGTGACTGATAATTATTATTATTAGCAGTTTTGGTTAATTTAATATGAATTGAATTTTATTTTAATTTTTTTCCAGCTAAGGTGTTTGTTGACTGTTTGAATTGGTGTTTGGTTTTCTGCTCTTTGGTCTTCAATTAAAGTTTGTTTTACTCAGGAAACCAGAATCTCCAAAGTCGAGACCGAGGCCTGGCTTTGAAGTTAAAGAAGCAACTCCCAAGAAGCAAAAGCAGTGCAATTGTAAACATTCAAAATGCTTGAAGCTGTAAGTGAAATACTCTGGCTTTCTCTGTCATCTTGTTGTTGTGCTTTTGTTACTTGTTTGGTGGAATGGTAAGTTATGTGCAGCTAATGTTTGAAATGTCTTGCGCAGATATTGTGAATGTTTTGCTTCGGGAATATATTGTGATGGTTGCAACTGTGTAAATTGTTATAACAATGTGGAAAATGAAGCTGCTAGACGAGAAGCAGTGGAAGCTACTTTGGAACGCAATCCAAATGCGTTCAGGCCAAAAATTGCAAGCAGCCCTCATGGCACACGTGATAACAGGGTATGTGGTCGGTTTAGCTTTTTTAAATGTTAGTGTTGCGTGTCATGTTTTATATTGTGGATCATTAGCATTGATTTAAGGTATTGTTTTTATTGATTAGAAATTTAAAACCTTATCGGGTTTCATTCTGAGACAGGTTTCTTGTTATCTTTTATTAATTTTCTTTAAATTCATTCTTTACTTATATGCAAAACTTCTTCATTGTAATTGGAGGTCACTTCTGCTTGTGTACATGTTTTCCCCATTGCATAATTTTAAGTTCCATCAAGTGCATCATTCCATAATTACGGAATCACGCCTTTGCTTATGACTCAACCATTTATGGGTTTTATAATTTTGTTGAAATAAGCAATTTTCTTTTGTATTAAATATCTTTACTTGTTATATTAATTGTCTCTATCCCCTACCTATCACTCTGTTGATGTTGTTTTCAACAAGCCATAATTTAGATAATTCATTTTTTTATCCCCTAAAATGTTGTGTCAATGAAATCATTACATCTCATTTTAGTTTCCTTATTTGCTTTTTCTTTAAATCTAGTCATACAAGCATACTCAGGGCTCAGGTAAGTAAGTGAGTTTTTTCAAGCATGTGTCTCATTTGTCGACACAAACTTGTCTTTTTAAGGTATAAACTTTTTGTATGACAGTAACCTATTGTTAAAACAGCTGACAGATTCACTTATATATGCCCTAAAGTGTAAAACTATAAACAAATGAATTTTCTTCAGAAGTTAGTATTTTTTCTAGTACTGGTAAAAGTGTTACTTTTTTTTTACTTTTCAATTGCTGACTATCTTTGGACATCAAAATAAATGTAGGAGGATGCTGGTGAAATTTTGATATTGGGAAAGCACAACAAGGGATGCCATTGTAAAAAATCTGGATGCCTCAAGAAGTATTGTGAGTGCTTCCAAGCCAACATTCTTTGTTCTGAAAATTGTAAATGCATGGATTGCAAAAACTTTGAGGGTAGTGAAGAGAGACAGGCTTTGTTCCATGGAGATCAAAATAACAACATGGTGTATATTCAGCAGGCGGCCAATGCTGCCATAACTGGAGCTATTGGTTCCTCTGGCTATTCATCACCTCCAATATCAAAGAAAAGAAAAGGTCAGGATCTCTTATTTGGGTCAACCATCAAGGATCCATCACTTGGCAGGCTGGGACAACAGGTGAAATTTGTTAATGATGTTTAAGGTTTATTTTAACTTGGGAAATCAGTTAAATTGGGAAAATGGGGACAAAAAGCTAGTGCAGTTTTACAATTTACAGTCACTTAATATTACTTGACTGTAATATTTGCAGTTATGCAATAGCAGTTTGTATTTTTAAATTAAACGTGAAAGATGCATTTAAATTTGATTTAGTCTGTATTTAATTGAGACATGCTTCCTTTGATTTGTTCCAATGCTTCTAGTACGACTCAAACCCAGAAGGAAAGCCCATCTCAAAAAGCTAACTATTGGGCAGGAGGGCCTCAAAGCCTAAGTATCACAATATGCTTCCATATTTGCTCTGTGTGGGATTATAATATCCTACATTAATTCAAAAGCCTGTGTTCACTATGGCCATTCTGGATATCCAGTCAAAGTCTGACTCCTTTGCATGCTTAGGGTTTCACTTAGAGCAAGCCTTAAACTGGTTGCTGTTTACCATGTCTAGGTTGCCCCATCCATGTCAACTGGCCTCAATGAAAGTGCCATTTGTTGTGACTCAAGCCCATCAGGAAAGTTCATACCCAAAGACTGGCCTTGTGGGTGGGATGATCTCATGTCTTAAGTATCACATTTACTTAATGAGGCACATAACAATGTCAACCTTTTATTTTAATTGTGAAGGAATAAATACAAATCAACTCTGCTTCTTTGATACTGAAAGTTTCACTTCAATACCCCAATGACTTGACGTCTGGTCTAGAAAAAGTTCTTCCATGAGTTGCAAGTTCGAATTAGCTTGCTGCATTTTTAGAGTGAAAAGTATAATGGCGCTTTTTTATATCTAATCCATATACAATAATGTTGTAAATGATAAATATTCTTTAATGTTCACCAGGCAAACAATGTCAGAGTTCCTGCACCCTCCTCATCCTTGTCACCTATCCCAGGTGCTCGTGTTGGACCATCAACATTAGGTCCTTCAAAACTAATGTACAGGTATGACTGGTTAAATATTATGAAATGAAAATATATTTATTTAATTTAGTAATTAACTTGATTATTGTTGAAGGTCTCTTTTAGCAGACATCATACAACCACAGCACCTGAAGGAACTTTGCTCAGTTTTGGTGCTAGTGTCGGGACAAGCCGCCAAGACATTTACGGGTATATTGACATGCTACATTGTCAATTACGAATTGCGTCATATTTTTTGAAAGTATCATTAGTGTTGTTTTTTGTTTCTTCTTTATGAGTAGTGTGGTATTGACAGAGAATAGGTTTTCTGTCTCCCACTTTTTCCCTGCTTTTTCTCTTCCATATAATGAGTGAACATTATACATGGTTTAATTCTGCGTGCTCAAATTGAATTGTTACATCTGATAAGACTTTCTAATTTGTTGCTTTTCAAGTGCATGACAAAATGAAAGCTAAACAAGTTTTCAACCAAAGTAAGGTTCAGCATTTTATTTATCACCATGTTGTTTATGTGCCATCAAACTAGTTTGAGGATTTAGTTAGCTAGATAATAAATTACAGAATTCGACCTGATTTAATTGATAATGCACCTGCAAACAATAGTTTCCTTCATGGGAAATGGGAAAGCAGAAAAGGAAGTGCAATTATTTTAAAGTTATTTATTTTGAAGTGGAATTAATTCTACGTGATCTCTAAATGTTTGGTAGCCTGCCCTTGTGCTGATATTATTTGCAACTGAATAGTTGTTTGTTGAGTTTTGGAATCAGGGAGGGAGTGCAAAGCTCAAGATGCTGGAGTATTGAAAATTTTGAGCATCTAAATTTTTCATGTTACGCCGTAGAAATATGATTAGGAAACAGTTCATGAAAAGGAAATATTTTGTTTATGGACGTGTTTCCTTTTTATATATTTTGTTTCTATCATAATAATTATGAAAACTTTCATTTTATTTTGCTTCTAGAGTCTTGTTTTGGAAATGGTGAAAGCCATGAGGCGTTTTCATAATCGTAAGTAAAAAATTAAGAAATTGAAAACAAAAACTATTTCCTACAACCAAACAGACTCTAATACTTGTGGTCCATGGGTTTACACGTATTAGAAGAAAAGATTGTGTGGGCAAGAAATTTCTAGCTTTCTGTATAATTGGTGATTCCAGTCAAGTGATTAGCATTATCAATTTACAACTGCACATTATTGACTTATGTTCTCTGGCCAATTACTTTTACTACGGTGAACAGACCAGAAAAAATTAATGGATAAGCATGGAGAAGATCACACAGAAACTTCTCTTGCTTCTTCAAGTCAAGAGCAATTACCAAACAAAAAGGAAGCTAATGTTGAGAAACCTATGGCTGATGATGATTGTTTGAGTGCAAACCAGACAGATAAAATCAGCCCAGATAATTCTTGTTCAGATGGTGCTGATGTCCCAAAAGGGAGGCCAATGTCTCCTGGAACCTTAGCATTGATGTGCGATGAGCAAGACACAATGTTCATGACTTCTGCCTCCCCTATTGGATCAAGGGCGCATGCTTGCAACACATCTTCGCAACCGCGATATGGACAAGGAACGACTGAGGTCTATGCCGAGCAAGAAAGGATTGTTTTGACAAAATTTAGAGACTTTCTCAATAGGGTTATCACTATGGGAGAAATAAATGGTAAGTTAATACTTTAATCTGATCTGAGTTATAATTTGTTTGCAAAATTTTCATAAAATCCAATTAGCACTGGTGCTGTTACAAAATGGATCTTCTCAACTTTCAATTTAGACAAGTAACAGACTCCCTCCCAATAACATTGACAACTATCTCAATAACCGTTTTCTTATTTTCCATTAGTTGATATGTCTTTGTTACCATCTTGAGTTCTACTTCTGTGAAGCTAAACCTGTATTCTTTATATATAAACTGACTTTCTTTGAGTCTGATACCAATATCAGTCCAGAGACAGTGTACAATTTCACTAAGATAAGAAAATACAGCAAAGGAAAAATAGCACTATATCGGCATTACTCCTTTCTCACTTACTACCCCTTATGCTCCACTCCTCACATGAATCTCCTCTGATCCATTTACTTTCTGGCGCCCTGTCCATTCATTTCATTAATATGCACATCCCTAACATGAATATTCTTCATGATTCCATTGTTGCTTCCCTTCTGGGCCTTGAAGCTTGATCCTCGTACCACCTTATTCCTCCTAGAATATACCTTAGTTATATCACATCCCTGCACGATATTTTCCCCACTGCTAAGAGCATTCTATTCATATTCCGTTGATTTCTCAGCAGCGCATCAAAGTTACGGGATTTGCTCATGGATTGAAAATGGTGGTGTCTATTGATGTAAAGTGGACATCAAGATAAATAGATTAACCAGCTGTTTCTTTCTTGTTTATTAATGCTTTGTTGGCCCTGCTTTTTTATAGTTAGGTCTATTGACATGGCTTTGAAATTTCCGATTTGTGTGCTCAAAGTATCAAAATTGATGTGCTGGATTCCTTCTTTGTCTCAGTACATGTTAAGTGTTTATTTATGGTTATACATACTCTAACCTAGTATATCTTGTGTATTTTTTGCATTACCTACTTTATTGTTTGATGTTGCTAATTTCTACTTTATATTCCCAATTTCAGAAACAAAGTGTTCTTCATTAGCTAGAAGTGAATTAGAGAGTCAAAAGGACCCAAACAACAATTGCAACGGAAATGCCAGTACTGAGACAGCGCATCAGCAGGGAACCACTAATAATGGTGTTGCCAAAGCTGCGGGCAGCATTACTTCTACATCTCCGCTCCCTGGTGGTAGTCTTATTCCTGAAAAATAGATATGAAAAGGAATCTAACTTAGATGAGCAGAGATAACTGTGGAAGAATATTGTGTGAAGGTGTGCTACAACTCTGAACTGTAAAAACACTTTCATTCTTCGTTATGTTGTTTCTCTTTGAAGGCGCCGTCAACTGTCAAGCACACAGGCCCACCAATTAGTCCAAATAGGATCAATTTTTTAGGTTATCAATTTTATTCTTCTTCTCCGGTCATTCAAGTATAGAAATCTGAATTAATTGCTTTGCTTCGACGTAACTTGTAAATTGCAGACTTGTAATTTCATAAAAGAAGCAATGTAACCTAATTCCCCTTTCTAGAGTTTTTTCCCCCTTTACCTTCCTTTGGCCTCATTCATTATTGTATTCAAAATGAAGAGAATTTACGCTTTGAACTAGAGCACATTATAAATTGTAGTTTTGTTACAATCTAGCTTAATTTAATTACATTTCTCCAAATCTTGATAATTTGATTCTATAGCTAGTACTAAGCCAATAATTCTTCAGCATTTAAGCCAATATATTCTATAACTTAATGTGGTGACTGACTTCGGCTTGGCCTCCTAGCGTGTGTTTTAGATTGACGGTGTTGTTTGTCTAGTCTATTGTTGTGAAAGTGACAAATGCAAACTTGTTCTTTACTCGTTAGGTAGTGTTGGGGCTTCATCACAGGTAAGACTAGTCCCTGCCCTTTCCAGCTAATCTGTTCTTTTCCTTATGTGATGATATTTTCTGTTACGTATAACGGGGTTAATTTGTGTTTGGATGATTTTATCTTAAGAAAACGATCATTATTTTTATCTAACTTTTAAAGTAATTTGGGTTATAAATAAACGTATTTGCTTTTACGGTTTCGATGACATGCTTTTCTGTTGTAATATGCTCTTCTTGCTTCCTGTAAAGGGTTTTCGAGCACCCAATTTGCTTCGCCGTGGCGATTAGAGAGGTACTCGTAAAGAGATTTATATTAAGACGTAGAAATATAGTATATATGCAGTTATTAGTGTCTAATACGCAACGAAGAATTTTTAATACGTTGTACCTAGTATATTTATTTACAGTAAAAATTGAATGGGTTTTTTCTTCCTGCACCCCTTTAATGAAAGTTTTCAAAATAACTATTCTATCATTAAAAAAAGGTGACTTTCAGATTATCTATTTTGAAAGTTTTCTAGAATAAACTTTCTAGAACATAATTTCCAAAACAAGATTTTTATAACAGAGTTTTTTTTATAAAACATGAAATATATACATAACAAGTTTTTTGAACAGAATATTTGAAAGAAACTTTTCAGAATATGAGATGGTTTTCCAAAGAAATTTTCCACAACATGAGATGTGTTCCAAGACATAATTTTCACAAAAAGTTTTCTAAAATATACATAATTTTACTCTCTCATACTTTTCAGAATAAATTTTTTAAAAGAAGCTTCTCTTCGAACCCATAATTTTACTCTCTCTCGCTCTTCTTTCTGCTCTCAAAGAATACAGCGACAATGGAGAAACTAGTTGTTAGAGGTGCAGATGGTGGCAGTGACGACGGTAGCAGCGGAGGCATGCAGATAGTAATAATGGGATGTATGAAGAAAAGGCCCAAAATAACCTGATGAGGAAATAATATAACTGCAAGTAATATTAATTGATTTTCTCAATTAAATAATATGGCTAATTGATTTTTTTGAAATGTAATATATTTGATTATCAAAAGTATAATGGATGATCGATTTTTGAACAAATATCGTAATGAAGTACATGATAATATTAAATTTGATTTAAATACATATGAATTAATTAATGGGAGTTACCATCACATTTTCATAATAGACCAAACAAACAATATTTTGTTATCTTTGTACAATTTGAAAATATCGTACCGAAAATTAAATTTAAATTATTAAAATACACGTAATATGTACACTCCTTTTCTAAATAATTTAATTATTACAATTCTTCTAAAAGTGACTTATTCGAATTCTCATTTCAAATTCTTTTAACTTTTAAATTGTTTGATCAAGAATACATCTTTGATTGATGCATCCAAAATGTATTTTCACATTGTAAAACTTAAAAATAATATAAATTATCCAATTTTTAGTCTCCATAAATTTGGTATGAAGGAGTAAAGAAGAAAGAAAATATGATTTAATATTTATTTGTAAGGAGAAATATTGGTTACACTTTTTATGCGTAAAAGATGATAAAACGAGAAAGCATTCTCAGGTTATGAATTAAACAAACAGTAAACTTGTGTAATGCAGAAACGTATACTAAAAATATCCTAGACATCTATCACTAAACTTCCACAATTTTTTAAATAATTTTATGATTTGTATACAATAAATTATCAGCATTAATTAATTAATAATTTATTGTTATAAGGTCTTGGTTAGAAATGTCTTTCTTAGATATGGCAAAAGAAAATATAGAGGATCCATAAAGAAAAAGAGAAATACAATAAAATTGGAAACGGCATCGTTGCGTTGGTAATATTCTGGGAACATTGTATAGGGAGAGGCGAAGGTTTCATACTCTGTAGTTGTTTCACTTTTTCAGCAGAACCAACACAACAATGGCATCATCGAAGGTTTTGTGTAGGTTGTCGTCTCGGTTACAGACACTTGCTCACAACAACTTAACCAAACCCTCATTCTCTCTTCACTCCAATCCACTTTCTCTCTCCACGCGCCGCCTTTCTCGCACTTTCCGGTGAGCCCATATCTCCCTCACGCTTCGTTTCATCCCCCAATAGAACAAGATTGGATTTTTACATTAGCATTTCGTTCTTGAAAACATATATGACATTTTTCTGTGATTTTATTTATTCATTTGTTTTAATTACACTTTGTAATTTGGTTGGTTAGGTTACCGGTGGAGTTGGGAAGCTTGGAATCAATGATGCCGTTTCATAGCGCGGTGGCTTCAGCTCGATTAGTGTCAAGCTTGTCTGTTGAGTCTATGGGTTGGGGGCTAGTTCCTCAAGGTGTGTGTTCTTTTGGATTTATGACATTACTTTAAGAAATTCGTTGCACATCATTCTAATAGCCCTTGCCTCTTTCAGTTGCATAATAATTAGAACCATAGGTGGGGTGACAAAGGTCTGATTGGTTAAACTTGTCAATAAACATTTATAGGAGAAGAAAACAAGAAAGTAAAATAAATTGTAATTTGTATTTATCTCGGAAGTCAAAATCTACTTACGCACTTTAGATTTTAGATAATTTAAACGAGGGAGTTCTAGAAAGGTGCATAGATTGATCTAATTTATTAGAGAAGCTTAATTCATTTTATTTACTTATTTTCTTCTCCTATAAGTGTTTGCGGAGAAATTCATCCAAACAAGGTTTCATTAGAGTTCAACTAGTTTTTCACGGAGGCATGGCTTAAAACGACTGAAAGTGCTTCTTTGCTAATCTGTATAGACATACCATTTGGTCCTTGTTGGTTAGAGGTTGAGCTTTCTTGTGTGAAGATTTTGTAGGGGATACTATTACCAAAATGATCAGCACTTGGTATTGAAAGTATATATATATTTTGATAGAATTTACTCAGATAGGGGAATGTGTTCTGAAGCCTGGCACCATGGGGTAGGAGGAGGGAGTTCTTCTAAATTATACAGTAAATTGGTCAATATCGTTTTCATTTTACCCATTGTTTTTAATTTGGAAGCTTTGGATCTTATGCTCACAGTAAATATATAGACAGACAGATTTTGTTAGTCATCTGATAGAAAATGCACCACGATAGTTGCATTATGACTGAAAAATGCAAAAAATAAATCATAGTGGTATTATTTTAATGAAGTTTTGCTGAAGTGCATTCCAGGGTATGAGTGTTGACTGTTAACTAGAGATACCTGACGCTCAAGAAGACAAATATATAATTTTATAATTTTTTCATAAAATTATATTTTACAACTCAACAAAATAAATATCATTGGGTCCTAGTACAGAAGTTGACTGCATGAGTAAATATCTATCTTTGATGTTAGGCTTGCTGTACACTGTATTTTTTTTTTAAAGTACATTGTTGATAAGAAAATTGACCCATCTCATGTTTCCATCTAATTTGAGGTACGAACTTTAATAACTGAATGACAATAACTCATGGCAATGCTTCCATTTGTGTATTTTACAGGTATTTCCATGCCTTTATGACAGCATTTGTCTGCAGTTAGTTGCTGCAAGGTAGCATTTTCATTGGATGTCAGGCTCATGTTGATGTTTTCATTTGTTGTAATATTGAGGCCACCGACATATGATCCTTCATCTGACATACTTGAGGACACGCAGTGCAATTGATGTTGCTTGCATATTGCTTAGTTCATTTTATCTTCATATATTTCTGGAATATCTTTTTTGGTTTTTCCAGTCTATGGATAAATTTTTTCTTAACTAGTAATGCATTTGAGTGCATTATACCTGAGGATTTAATCCATTTTACTTGTTATTATTTCCATGATTACTACAGTTCTATGGTATTTATAAATCATCGTCAAACCAGATATCATACTGTAGTGTAGAAGAGTGCTGCTAGCATATGGGAAATGAGATTCTTATTTAGCTGAACTCAGGAATTGCATCTAATAGGAAAGTGTTTTGGAAGGAGACTGTTAGAGTGTATGTACTAACATTTCTCATATTATGGGCCTTTGAGGAGGTTGTTATGATAGTGTAGAATGGAAACAAAATAACTAATTGTTAGGACAAGCTAAATGCTGCACATTTTAAGGAGTTTACATCAACTTTTAAATATATCAATAAAATTAAGTCATAAATAACAAATCTCCATCATGATTTGAATTTTATATAAGTCATTTATTTTGTTAGCCATGTTACTTAATCAATTTCTAGTGTCAATTACCGCTTGCAATGTTTAAACATTATAGATAGAAGAACTTTTGTCATTTGTTGTATCAGAACCAACAGTCTTTTCTACTATTTGATCACTTTGTATTATAACATCACAAATGAAATGTATCTTGATATTAGTATGCTTTATCCTCTCATGATATATTTGGTTTCTTATTAAATGAAAGTATGCTCTGATAATCACAAAACATTGTAACATCTTGTGACTTGTGATCTAGACAACTTCTCCTTTTGTGAGTTGTTGCACTATGAAGTACTTGCTGTTTTATCTTTCTTTAAGATCTAGACAACTTATCTCTTTGAGTCATTCTTTGTAACAATTATGTACCACTGTATGAATTCGTATTATACCTTTTTAATTTCTGAGATTGCAATGTTGTCTTAACTTCCAATTTTCATAAACTTTTGGTGAAAAGCTAAGAAGTTTACTCCTAATCGTCAACCACAACATCAATATTTTTTAAACTAAAGATAACTTTATTAAAATAATTAACAAGTCTTTGAATGAAGTTATATTCATCTATTTGTATGTTATATAACTATTTTTTTCAAGCATATACAATTCTATAAAAATTACGTCATTCACCAACTTTCAAACTTTGTACTAATCTTATTGGTAGTCTTTTTTCCTTAAAACTTCTCCTAAAACTTCATTATCTATCCATAATAATATTATATTATTCACATTTTTTATTATTTCGTTCTTCTTTGCATATGTAAAATTAATTGATAATTTTTTTTTTTCTTCTAATACTAACTCACGTTTTTGTGTGTAAGGAGCTCAAGTATCTTCACCTATCATAAATCAAAGTTAGTTTTACATATAAATTTTCAAAGTCAACCTTTATGAAAAAAACATAATTCTAATATTAATTTGTTATGATAAATTGTATTAATATAAATATAAGTATAAAAAATATATATGACAACTTTAAAAAAAGGTAAAATTGAAATAAAAATTTCTCAATAAATTCTTTGTCACAATTAAATTAAATTCTACAAGGGCACCTATTCATATTACCATTAATGTTAAACAATAAATGGTAAAAGCAAAAGTCATTTAAAGGTATTATATTTTAAATGGTTTACATCAACTACTAAATATATTTTTATTTTAGATTATATAATCTGAAATATATGTTTTTTTTATATTTTAAACTGTATAATTTGAAACATACTTTAATTTTTTTCATCAAGGTATAATGATATTGAAAAAAAAAAAAAACATCTCATAAGCAAATGTTTTCACCATTATAAATGGAAGTAGTCACAAAATTATATTATATAAGTTATTTCTAGTTTTAATAATGTCAGACAAAATGAATTTTGAGTTTAGAGTTTAGTTATAATACATTTGTAGTAAAAAGAAGACATTTTAAATTGTTATGTAGTGTTATACAATTAAAAATTACAGAATTTTAAATTAGTAATCTTAAAAGTCACATCTAAAATGATGTTTAATTAGTTAATAATTTTGAAATTATCATTTATTAGATATAAAAAAAATCAATTCTTATATGAACAGATTAAACAGTAAAGGAAAAAAAAAATATATAATATCTGAGAAGGAGGGTGAAGATGGTGGTGAGGTAGGTGATGGCCCCCTTTGCCCTTTACTTCAACACTCTGCAATTTCGACAATCTCTCACTTTCTCTTACTCTAAGCCTAACCTTTATTGTCTCTATCAACCTCGCCCTTCCAACAACATCGTCACTTTCATTTCCATCCCAAGAAAACAAACTGCAACAACTCGATACTCTTTTCTAAATTCTCTGTCTGAAACCGTTACATGGTTCGCCAAGACAGCTCCTTTCTCTTTCAGAGACTGCAGGGGTTCTCTGGAAACAAAAGCTACCATCAGTGGCAGCAGTTGCACGGTTACCGAGACAGTGGAAAAGAAGATGAGGAAGAGGAAAAAGGATAGGGATAGCCCACAAGTGAAGTTGAAGAACGCTTTGGACATGTGTTCTAAAAGGGGTGATGTTATGGGGGCTTTGTCCTTGTATGACTCAGCTATCTCAGAGGGTGTCAAACTGGGGCAGCACCATTACACTGTGTTGTTGTATCTGTGTTCTTCTGCAGCTGTTGGTGTTCTTCGACCGGCTAAAAGTGGAAGTGGTGCTAGAACTCTCAATGCACTTGTTTCCTCTGATGGGGTTCTGAATGAGGGGTTCAGTGGACCAATGGACACTAAGGACTCTTCTTTTGAGTTGGATTGCAATGCTGGGTCAAGTTCTGATTTGAATTCCTCTGAGAAAGATGGGGTTTTTCTGGTGAGTGAGGAAGTCAAGAGATATGCACTGCAGAGAGGGTTTGAGGTGTATGAGAATATGCGTGTGGGTAAGGTTGAAATGAATGAGGCTGCGCTGACGGCGGTGGCTCGAATGGCCATGTCTGTTGGTGATGGTGACATGGCCTTTGAGATGGTGAGACAGATGAAGGGGTTGGGGATAAGTCCTAAGTTAAGGTCTTACGGTCCTGCTTTATCCACATTTTGCAATAATGGGGAAGTAGAGAAGGCATTTGCTGTTGAAAAGCACATGCTTGAGCATGGTGTCTACCCTGAAGAGCCTGAGTTGGAGGCTCTTTTGAGGGTGAGCATAGGAGCTGGAAATGGTGACAAGGTTTACTATGTGTTGCATAAAATAAGAAGTAGTGTGAGGAAAGTATCTCAGGCCACTGCGTGTTTGATTGTTGATTGGTTCGAGAACAAGCAGGCTTCAAGAGTTGGGAAGAGAAAATGGGATAAGAGATTGATAAGGGAAGCAATAGAAAATAATGGTGGAGGCTGGCATGGGCAGGGTTGGTTGGGTAAGGGGAAATGGGAAGTTGCTCATACAACCATTGGAAAGGATGGAAAGTGTAAATGCTGTGGAGTGCAGTTGACCACTATTGATCTTGATCCTGTTGAAACTGAAAATTTTGCCAAGTCTGTTGCATCTATAGCCATGATGAGAGAAAAGGGCTCAAACTTCCAAAAATTTCAGGTAAGAAACTATTATAATGTGTATTTGATCTAATCTCATTAGTATTACAGATTGATGATGTTGCGATTGGAATATATGAAAATGTGCATTGCAGAAATGGCTTGACTACTATGGACCTTTTGAAGCAGTGATAGATGCTGCAAATGTTGGCCTTTTTGGCCAAAGGAGGTTCATGCCACACAAGGCAAGTAACTGAGCTTGGAAAATACTCTTTTTCTTCCCTGCTTGTTGTTCTTGTTATGGTTATTAATTATTTTCTTCTGTGATTAAAACTTTAGATCAATGCTGTTGTCAATGAAATGCGCCAAAGGCTCCCTTCAAAGAAGTTACCACTTATCATTTTGCATAATAAGCGCATCAAGGGAGACAAAATGGATGAACAAGTCAATAAGGCATTAATTGATAAATGGAATAATGCTGATGCACTCTATGCAACACCTTCAGGATCAAATGATGACTGGTAAGAACAAATGTTATTAATTTTTTGGTTATCTGTTTCAACTGATTATGCATACCGTGCTGCATTTACTAACCTGTGTTTCAGGTACTGGTTGTATGCAGCTATAAAATTTAAATGCTTACTTGTTACCAATGATGAGATGAGAGATCATCTATTTCAACTTTTGGGAAATGACTTTTTCCCAAAATGGAAAGAAAGGCATCAGGTACTCTTTGGAAAGAAGAGTTTTCTATTAGATCTTTGTTTTTGTTGTCATACTGATTTTATATATCTGATGAAATAAGGTCTTGTCATTGGTAATTAGTTAAATCATATATAGACAAATATATTTGCAATTCAAGGTTTAAATCATTGGTAATAAGGTTCTGTCATGAATCTCCCTTTCTTTGATATGTGCAATTTAAGCCCATCCTAACATTGGAATCCCTGTCTACCAAATTTAAGGTACGCTTCAGTTTCTCTGATGGTGGTAGTCCAGTGTTTCACATGCCCCCTCCTTATTCTGTTGTAATTCAGGTATGCTCTTACCCTGTTCGAAAAACAGCCGAACATGAACACAAATTAAATTATATTTGTCTATAAATCTAAATTTGAAACAATAAAGATGTGAAGAAAAGAAAGAAACAAAGAAGGAAACATAACATGGCAATTGTGTGGTAACAGGAATCAGAGGAAGGCCACTGGCATATTCCAATTGAAACAGGACTTAATTATGAATCAGAAAGAAGATGGTTGTGCATTACCCGTGCCAAACTAGACACAGCTTGTAAAGATTCTTCCACATCATTTAAAGGTAATTGATGGCAAACTCACTAAGAACTCTATCTGGTTTGCACTTACATGGCTGCTTCTACAACTTATTGTCTTAATTATTATTGCTTCAATGATAAATGTTATACTTCATGATAGTTTTGGTATTTCCAAAAGTAACAAATAGTTGTCAAAAAGAAAATTTTCAGCAGCAGTAGCAGCAATAAATTAATTATCAAAATGCATGGTATATAGTAGAAATTCATACTTTCCTACAGGTGTTTTAAACTCTAATCCATTGATGCTTCTTGTCTTAACTCTTCATCACATATGCTACCCAAGTACATCTGGACTAATATACACTCAGCTAGCTTGTTATATGTGAGGATGAACATTGGGATTTCAGATGGTCGAAGGTTAGAATTGGAAATGCAATAACTTGTTACTCCCTAAATTTATGTTCCTCTTCATTTTAGAGAGTGCATTGAGGTGAAAACACTAATTTGACTTGATTTGTTCTTCCTTTATGCAATTGCTTATGTAACATTCATGGTCTTCTATATATACTTATCTAGGTCCCTTTTTATTATTCACTTTTCATGTAGAGTCACTTCTCCACTCAATTAACCAAGTACTACCAGAGGCTTTTGAATTGTACTGACAAAAAATAGAAAATTCATTTCATTTCCTCAAAAGAAAAAGAAAATAAACTAGAATGCGTTGTACGGCACAGGGAGTTCAGTTCTTCTAACATAATTACTATTACCTTTAAAAATCTGAGGGTAGCTCAAGCACCACTAAAATGATCTAACTCTTCAAGTCCTCATCATTTATTCTCAATATATATTCACTGGCTAAGCTTTCTACCTAAATATTCACTAATTTCAAGCTTCAAGTAACTGTTGCATGAAATTGTCATTAGTCTGATAAACACATGTCTGTTATCTGTCACAGAATGGAATACCTCAAAATCCTCCATAGAACTTAATTTTTTGTGCACATTTCTGCTTGCACACGAGCATGGTTTAACAACTTGATGCCTACTTTTGTATTTTATGATTGGGAAGAGTTACTCCAATGCTTGCCATCGTTATTTATTGCCAATTATAAAGTTTTTCCTTTCAATTAACTTCATGTTATACTAATCCCCTCCTCATTTTCTTTCCTTTCCTTAGACTCTAAACACTTGCAAAATGGAGAACGTGCAAGATCAACTACTAGAAATGCGTCTGAAAAGGAATCACACCGTCAGAATCTTGTCAACCACGAAGAGAGAAGGGAAACGCCTCAGGAATTGTATAGAAGTGTTAGAGATATTTGTTTAGCACCGGTATCCTCGGATAATAACTCCATATTGTCTGACATTGAAGCTGCAGAATCGATTGGTGGTTGTACCATTGACTTTCAGATATAGAGTTCCCATTGCCGTGTTAATTATCTTGAGCCATGCACTAGAAATTATCATAGTGGTCTTATGTGAAGCTTCAATATAGTTTTATATTGCCGGGTAATATGTAGTTCTAAATTATTATCTAGAATTAACTTCTGCCTTCAGAACATTGAATTGTTGCTCACACATGGGACGGGATATTATTTGGTATTTAGCCGTCATCACAGCTTCAAATTTTATCTTTCTTTTTTATAAGAAAATATTTGTTATTATAAACAATCCAAAAACAAACACAGGGTGTGTCAATGTTTGCTAAAGGAGGATACAAAACTGATACAAAAAGCTACATAACAGCCCACACGTATCCACTGTTGCTAGTTAATGGACAGCACACCAAATTTCAATTAAACAGTTCTTCGGTTATATGGTTGTATATCATGTTAACAAATAATAATTAAATCAAATTTGAACAGCAGAAGGCATCTCTGCATGTAGCATACCTTACTGAAGATATAAACAAAAGTCACACGTCGTCAAGTTTGTAACTAAATTTGTATCTTTCAACACTTTTGTGACCATGTGACGTTGATGTTCAAATCTTTGGTCCTTACCAAACCACCTCGTCCACTCTGCTACACGTACTTCATGTGTCTATAGTTCTGTATGTTAGTCAATGTAGTGAGAACAATCATGTCTTCACCCAAATCTTCCGTTCATACACTCATTTTTCCCGTTGTTTTGTAGTAATAACTCACCCAATCAAGGCTTACTTAGAGCGAGGATCGTTCTAAATCTCACTAGGTTTGTCGAATAAAATAAGATTTTGTATCTAACAGGTTGCTGATATAAATATGTCCCTATTCGCCACCGTGTTAAAGTTAAGTGTTCCTTTTTGTTCCAAAATCATGTGAGGTGAAAGGCGTTAACTATGCATAAACGATTATGATTATTTTAATTAAAAGTTCACATGATATATATATATATATATATATATATATATATATATCCTACACAAACATACATGTCACATATGAAACACCGCATGTACTAAGCTCTTTAAGCCTCCAACACAATAAGCCCTCCAACAGGTCATGTGCCTTTCAAAATATAAATTATAAATATTATTAGCAACGACATATATCATATACGTGACCGAGTGACTTGTGCTTATCAGAAAACTCAAGACGACAATCTCACTGAGTAATAAATGCTTAGTAATTATAAGCTACTTTTTGTTGCATGATTGTCAATTTTTAAAGAAATGATGTGCTAGTAGGGTCTGTAATTGCACTATACTGTGAGTCATTACTTTGAGGTTTTAATTAATTAGATGCCCATCATGGTAAAAAACAGAATATCACGGGACTGAAACTGTTTGTTTGTCATCATGCTCGATAATGTGTGTGCTGTCTGGTCATGGGCTTCAGAATCTGTTTTTTAGGAGCCTTGTTTGTTTCACCATATCACAAGCCTCCAAAAGCCACATTGCATAAACCCTCTTATAATTATTTGATGAGCCTCATTCAGAAAAGTTAGCATTATATTAGATCTTAAGTTTACAAGCATTAAGCCTGTAGCAATATGACGGAGATGAATGTCAAGTCTATAGATGAAACTGAGGTGGAAGAAACCATGCGCTTTCACAAGTCTCTTCAGGTTCACATCTAGACTCAACAATACTATATGTGTTAGTTTTATTTTTAAGTTCTATCTTTTGTTCATGCATATGGTGGTTGCATTGCAGGAGCTGAGGGAACTAAGGTCTCAACTATACAAAGCTGCAGAGTACTGTGAAACAGCTTTCTCTAAAAGTGAAGAGAATAATGAGTGAGTGCTCTAAACTCACCATGCTCTTTGTGAACTTTACTTATTTGTATTTCGCTTAAGCCTCAAGCTAGCTTTCATTTTTGGCAGTTTGATTCTTTCAACTTGTGCTTGGCCATTACACGTGGCAAGATCTTAGTCATTAACACGTGGCAAGACCTTATGGTTGGCCATTACTTTTCATTAGCATCTTAAACTATTGTTACATAGGATTCTTTGCTATCACACTGGGACTTGAAATCCAGTTTTCATAGTTGTTTTTGTGTCTAAATGGAATTCAGATGTGTTTGAAAGTGTATAAGCTTGAAACTGAAGAATCAGAAAGTTATATACGAGACTATTGAAAAAACTTAGGATGTGTATAAAATTTCATATTGTAGGAGACTGAAATAGTGTGTGTCTAATTATAAATGCAAATTAATTACAATCCTCACTTCTGATTTTGTAAGAGTGAATTGAGTTCAAATAAAAATCTTAAGAAATATTGTGCATAGAGTATTCCAATAATTGTGGTTGTTTGGGGTGTTTTAGTTGCTGTTTTAAGAGGTTACGTATTAAAAAGAGTTTAGTAGTTACTGTTGTGTTGCTTGTGTTTTCTAATTTATATTAAATAGTTTGTTTGGTTGGTGGATGTGTTGACCCGTGAGAAATTGGTATTGGAAAATGTTGCAGTGTGGTGGACGACACAAAAGAGTACATCTGCAGGAGCATGGTCACTGTTATTGATCATCTTGGAAACGTCTCTTCCAATCTCGATGGCCTTATAACTCACACTAATGAATTTTCCGAAGCTGAGTTGCGAATCCAATGCCTCCAACAAGTTAGAAATTCTTCACACAAATAAATGCTTTATTTAAAAATGTCATAATCATCACATATAAACTTCGTTTGAACTAAATATCTAACCAAGTTTAATATTTGTTTCTTGATAGAGACTTCTCTCGTGTCAACAATATGCTCGCAAATTGGCCCTCTCAAAAATGCAATGGAATGAGAATTCCCTTAGATTTCATTCGCGTTATTTATCACCATGTAAAACAACCCAAATCAATCACATTGTTGTACCTTCACTCATTTTTCATTTTTTATTTATTTTTTCAATTGTTTTTTATGATCTGCAGCACCTACCCTTGAGAGATCAAGCAGTAAAAATGTAACAAGGTACTTCTTCATTACTAGTTTTAACCTGAAACTGAAATATATCTGACCTTTTTCATTAATCTAATGAAGAGATTCCGAAAGTGAGGCTCCTTTGAAGTTAGAACATTTACCAGAGACATACGAGGATTTGCCACTCTTTATGTACACCCATAAGCCACCAATTCAGAATTTGAAGCCAACCACAGGCACACTTAACAGCCACAATAATTTGGTCACGGGTAGGTACTTTGTAGCATAGTACTAAAATAATGTTTATCTCCTAAGTTTGGGGTTTCATCTCTAACATTTTATTCTTTGATATTTTCCTGGTTTAAACAATAGTGACACCAATTAAGGATGGTTTGTCTTTCTTATCAAAAGTTCCAAATCCTATATTCCATTTCCAAGTAAGTTTGTCCTATATACTCTACCTCGCCACAATTAATTGGGTCCTCAAGTCCCATTTTTTTTTTATCTGTGAATGTTTTTGTATATGCAGAGGACACAGAAGGTTGAACGCCACAGAAGATCCTCGTATGGTAGTGACATCTTATGGCTCTTGAGGCGTTCAAAACGTGTCCAGTGAAAAACCAAAAACCTATTCATGTGCAAATTTTGACTTTTCATATAGTTATCGTGGTTTATCATGTTTTACCAATAGTCCCTTTTGTTAATGTTTGAAAGTTTGATGTTCATTCTATGAATACGAACCATACATTATAAGAAAATATTTGTATTTCAAGCACAGTGAAAGTTTTTGTTTTTAAAAGATTTAGATGTAGGACATCCGACACTATATAAATGCTCATTGAACTTAATTTGCGAAATGAAAATGCTTCGGAGACCGACAACCTAAAAACTGGTCCCAAACCAAAATGGAAACGAGCTGAAAATAAATAAAGTGGGTGATTTTAGTAATGATCTTAGATCAGAAGTACTTAATATATCATAATTTTACTTGTTTGAAGAATCTGCAAGTAGGGCACTAATGAGACTACCTAAGTGTTTGACTCACCTAATGTACAAGTTTAAAGCACAATAACACCTTAGGTTGAAAATCTCATATCTATATTATAGAATTATATGATGAGTGTAATATTATTTCCGTCAGGGAAGTGAGTACTGAAAGAATTAAAATAGTAAACATCCACTCTCATTTATTGCTTTTTAGAAATTTATGAAAAAAGTACAATTATGTTAAGAATTTACAGAAATAGACAGTTTTAAAAAATTAAAGGATATAGGTAAATTGTGCTGGCAAACATTACTACAACAACATAAACATTAAGGAAGTAGTTCTCGTTATAATACTCAATTAACCACATTACTTTTCTCATCCCATGACACACATCACGAATTTTAACAACCTCCAAACCTAGCTACAAAATTAATATATTTGATTTTCTTTCAATGCTCACCAATTAATATGTTTGTCAATTTAATTTTCAATTACCTTCAATATTTATATATAGGGGTATTCATCATACCATTCGTCTTAATTCTCCATTTCAATAAGAAATTCTTTAACAAACTCCTCTTTTCTTACTTACACGTATAAGATCTTTTTATCTCACCAAGTATTTTGTCAAGGTCATTAAAGAATATCTTATCACTTTTACAACCATATCTTATATATACAATCTAATATCATTTATAAATTACTATCGACCTATCATGTATTCACAAAATGTATAATAATACAAGTGAGAAAGAAGAAGAGAAACCTGATAACAATGATGGTAATAATATTCTACCACAAATTTACACACCAATTGGATCACCATCTCACTTATCTATCAAACATGAAACACATAGAAGGTTAGGTTAAGACAATTAGAAATATCACTTTGTGACCCAAATATAAATGTTTTTCTGTTGTTATTATTATTTAAAATTTATTTTGATGTTAATTTATTTTAATACAATTACAACATATATTTTAGTGCTATTCTTTTAATTTTTTTAAATTGTATTCAATTAACATAAATAATTTGATTAATTAATTAAATTATCTAAAATTACAACATTATATTAAACTACTTTTTAAAAACATTCAATTTAATAAAACTCAAAAAATTACAATCAATTATAAAGAACATTCAAGTAAACATAAAATATTATTTTTAAACTTGTAAATTAAGAAACTTAAGTACGCGCTAAAATCATATGGCCACTCATAACTTAAAAAAAAAATTGTATACTCATATGCCTAGTAATAACTTCTGATAAAAAGTAAAAGGATGTTTCATAAAATAAGAAAAAATAACAACTAAAATATTGACACAACTTAAAAAAAAGAAATAAAAATGTTATACGTCTTGCTTATTTAGGAGAAATAAAAAAGAAATAAAAAAAAACTTTTTAAAGCCAAAATCATAATTTAGAGTATCACTTCTTCATTTTAAAATCATGTTTTTTCATTTATATTCATAATTTTTTTAAATATACCAATTTTCATAAATTCCAACTATAATTGCGTAAATGTCTGTGTTTTTTTTTTTTGTGTGGTTCAGTCATTTCTTCCCTTGACGTCACTGATATCGTTTGGGACACGAATTGAAATTAATCATACTCCTTTATACGATGATGATTATGTACATCCTGTTCCAGATATATATCAGTTTATATTCAATGAAAAAAATACTGTCAAAATTCAGCATGTGTACAATTCGTACAGCACATCCTTACATTTTCGTGGAGACATTACACAACGTCACTAAATTCAGAAGCCAACATAGAAAGAACAATTCATTACTTGTCGTGTTTAAGAGAATAATCTTAATTTTAATTTCACCATTCTAAATAAAAAAAATTCTATAAAATCAAATTTTAAACTATCAACGATACTTTTTATCTTTAATTTTACTTTAATCACTTATTCTTAAAATGTTATTAAATAGAACGCAAATGATACCTGTTAATAGAGCAATAACAAAATTTTATTTATATTTATTGAGTTCGTTTAAAGAATTCATTATTAACTTCCTACCGCACAAACTGTAATAACGGAATACAAGTATCAATTATTATTGCTTATTATAGTGATATTTAAGACATAGGACTTCAGCCGTCAAATTGTAACATGAACTATGTTATACTTCATCTTATTCTTTAAATACACTTTTTTAAGAGTAATTTGTTCCTTTTTATTTGTATTTTTAAAATTTTAAAATTCCAGTTTTATTTTTTTTATGACACATAAAAAATTTATTTAAAAAATATAATAAGTAACTTATTAAAAGCATATTAAAATTAATATATATATATATATATATATTTTAATTTGAATAAAAAAAACGTCAAACACTATCATATAAAAACAGAATGTTATTATATGCAACTATCTCCACTCTCTCTTATCAGCATTATAAAACCGCTGTTTAGGAAGTAATTTTTATGCGAAGACAGTATATATGAATAGAAATAATAAAAATCAGAGTTATAAAAAATATTACTTTAGTTTCTTTTTAAATGAGCGTATCTAGAAGAATGGTTTTATGAAAAAAGTAGGAAAAGGAAATCTGAATTTTTTTTTTTTCAATGATAAATATAGGTGGGATTAAGTGCCTTTAAGTTGAAACTAATTGAATACCGAAAAATTTGATGACTAAGCAGTAGAGTTTAATAGAGATACAAACAGAAGCACCCCATCAAGGCTTGGCTCAAAACAACAATTCTTATTAACATTTTTAAACAAATAACTACCATTTTTTTTTTCAAGTTATTTTGTAAAATAAATTCAACACACAAACATTCAGGATATCTATACATTTTATTAGTAGAGTGACAGTAGTGTGGAGAATAAAGAAATAGGAGGAAAGTAAACAAATAATAATGTGTTTGGCACAAGGAAAACGAGGAAAAATCATTAAAAAGGTGATTTTTTTTATCTATTTTAATTTTTATATCTTAATTTTTCCCTGATTATTTTAATTTATGTTTAACAAGGAAAAGAAAAACTGGAAAGAATAAAAATATATAATTAAAAAGATATAAAAAGTTAAAAAAAAAAAAACAGAGTAAAAACATGTACGTTTGATTTTAAAATTAGTAAAATAAAAATAAAAATTAAATAATACTGTAACAATATATTTTTATACAAATTTAATATATATATATATATATATATATATATATATATAAATTTTTTATTAATTTCCGAAGAAGTATTGGTTTTATTTTATATTTACAATAGTATTTCATACTTTTTTTTATGATAGTCAATGAAAACTTCTTTATATAAACCAACGAAAACGTGTAATTTTGTTTATAATTTTAAATGAATTACTTATTATATATCTTTGCGTTTTCTCATTTTAATCTATTATTAAATAATTAATTTTTTCGATGCTATAAATAATTTTGTTCTCTCTTCATATTAATTAAATTAAGAATATCACTAGAACAAAATTATGTTATTTTGAAATTTAAAAAATAATAAAAATGATAATATTTTATCAAATAACTGAAAGTAAGCTATGTCAACCGATGAAACTGTTATCGTTTTCTGAAAAAAATTAAAACCATTATTAATTTTTTATGTAAAAACTTTAATATTCAATTAGCGTTAGTTTTGAAAAAAAAAAAGTTAAAAGGTATATAGCATTGTTTATTCTTTACTCTTAGATTTCCACAAAATCAACAACCTAAGCTTTTCATTATTTAATTTTCTCTGTCTGTTTCTTCTTCTTTACATCACTGCCTACCTACGCGTAAATCAAACATTTTTATTTTTCATTCAGTTCTATGTTGCTTTTCATCTCTTTCTCACTTGTTTTTCTTTTTAATGCCGCGACCATGAAGGTTTTTTATACTAATTGAAGTGGACTAGGCTCAACCCTTTTGTCATGCAAGGAAGTAACATTCATTTACCTATATCATATCATTCATTAGCCAATTGAATCTGAATTAAGTGAGGAAATGTGATGGCAGTGTTGAATCTCCACACCCCACATGAAAAGTAAACACATCCTTTTATGGCCATTCATTGCAGGAGTCATGCATAGAGAAGAAAAGGGAAACAGTACTAATGTTTTGAACTGATTTTTTTGGCTTCACCAACTCGAATGCAGAGCCAGTTTCCACTTTCCATTCAGTGTGTAACTGACACATTTATGTTTCCTTGTACTCTGCAACATGTCTACGACCAAAACCATTATCTCTTATTTATTGCATTCATAATCTTTAATTGATCCCAATAAATAAAGCAAGTAAGCAACTGTACTCTGCCTCTTTGCTCACAACTGTGTTTTGGAAAGTGATGCAAACACGTGTGTTACCCCCTTCAGTCTCTACTATAGGACTAGGACTTCATTCTTCTGCTTCCTCATTCGCATAGCAACACAACATCTTTTCATCCTCGTCTTGGTTATGCTCTCTTGTTTGTTCTGCTGATTCTGACATCTCTGCCTTGCACGACACCGTTTCGGATTAATGCTGAGAAAAAGGTAGGTATGCATGAAACCGTGACTCCCTTTTGTGTCCTTTCGAGCTTTATGTTGCATTTTGGTTTCTATGGGGAATGTAAGGTTGTATCAAATCCGAGGATATAAGGAGTATATCTTTTAATTTAGGGAACAAAGAAAATGTAAAGAAATCAAGAAAAAGGGTGTCTGTGTTTTAACTGAGAAATCTTCAGCAGGCGTTACCTTTTTCTTTCCCTCTTCAATCTAGCAATTTTTCATGTTTCTTATAAAATTTCTATACTAAATCCCCTATGAGTTTAGAGGAGATTCACTCACATTTCGATTCTGTGTGTAAAAATGGTTACTACGAGAATAAATTCGGATAAATAAGCGATAGTTCAGTCTTAAATGTTACGATACAGACATGTTTTTTTTTTTTTTTTCTTTTGTTGATGTAGCTTCATTTTGGATGACATTGTTGATGGGGACTGATTATTTAAGTGCTTAATTGCATGTGTTTCAGTAGGACAAAGTGACAGATAGGTCTAATATATCTGCTATAGAACAGTGAAATTCAAGGGGACTAGACCGTGTAAGTATTCTGTAAAAAACTATTAGAATCGTGGAGTGTTTTAGAATATAAACAAATTCAGTCTGTTGATGATATTTCTGTGACAGAATACAAGGACTAAGCCATGTACAGATCATTTCTGAAATGTGATGATCCAAAAGGAGTTATAGGATGTGAGACAATCAGGAAATACAGGACTCGTTCTCACAAGGTGAAGGACAAGACAAAAACGCAGAAGACAAGTGAAATAACGGAGACATCATTGATCAACAACAGATACAAAGAGGAGAAGAAGTTTGCCAAAGAATGTCTTGGAAATCTCATTGGTCCATCATCTTTGCAGCTCACACAGGTCACTGGAGAGGATCATAGTTGGACCAATATGCTAGATTCATGGTCTAGAGATATTAGATGTGAGGGAAATTCCGAAGATATTGCAAAAGGTATTTTAAAAGGAGCTCTTGGTCTGCAAGATTCTCTAAGCATGCTTCGTAGGTTGCAAGAGGAGGCCTCCCAACATACAGCTCTTTTTGGGAGCCAACAGACTAAGAAATCAGAAAGAGACAGAATTGATGGAAACAAGATTGGTAGAAGGCAAGCTAATCCATTTGGGGAACAAAGTAATACAAAGGGGTTTCAAAGACCACAGCCTTCTGCAGGTGGTTCTTCAAGTAACTGCGAAGAGGAACTTAAGAAGGTGATTAAGGAGAGTTTGGTTAGGCAAAAGATGTTTCCAAAGACCACTGAAGGATTTGATTCAGGTTCAGAAATTTTTTCTTTAGGCACAAGCCAATGTTCTGGGATCAGGACTAACAGCCTTTCTGATTCTTCTTTATCAGTAATAGCTTCACAGATTGAAAGAGGACCTAGCCTAGTTCTCAAGCTGATGGGTTTAGAAGAAGGCCCCTCAAAATCATTTCCAGCTGTTAAGCAAAAACTGTTGGATGGTGAGATAGATATGTCAAAGTTCAGAAAGAATGATTCTATACCACAAAGGGTTAATCCAGAACAAAGAGCCCTGAGGGAAACTCTTAACACTATGCATTTCAAAGGTATTTATAAGGAGAGTTTTGTCAAAGATTCTGAGCTTCATGTGCATCATTTCAATGATACCAGTTCCAAGCAGTTTGTTGATTTATCTCACATTGCACTGATGAAACCTCAATGTAATCTTTACCAGCAATCAGAAAAAAGTACCTATATTCCAGTTCTTCCAAAAGAGTTAGCAAAACTGAGAGGAGAAATACTCTCTTCCAAAACTATCAGACATAGAAAAGCTTCCAGTTCCACCAACATGGGAAAAGAAATGGAAAAGGGTATTAGGAAACAGCTTAACAAAGAGGAAGGACCTAAATTTCTCAAAGAGGTTATTAAACTGGATGCAAAAGGAAGCAATCCTGTTGAAGAATATTCAGGTAAGGCAAAACTGTATTGTCACATTGGTCACACATCACATGTAAATGAGACAATTGATAGAAAATGGAAGGTACAGCCCATTAGTAGAAAACAGCCAGAAAAGGATATCTCACAACCTACAATTGTGGCAAAACATCATTACCAACGAGAAATCCCCTCCACAAAATTGAGGAAGCTGAAAAGTGAATCCAGAATCGACCAGAATGAGATTTCCTTCCTAAAGAGCACAGGTTCAAACAACATCTCCACTCAAAACACCAAGAATACCAAGGAAGTTAATGTTGAGACTAAACAAATTAATTCCGTGGTAGATTCCTTAACAGGTAGAAAGAATCACATGAAAAAACAAAGTCCTGTTGCTGAGCCAGAACCAGCTAAACTAACAGTAAGTTTACCTTTTATTCTGTGTATATATATTAACCAGAGAATGGAGGGAGATTTTCAATCTGAGTCTCAATTTACAATTCTTATGCATAGGTTGAACAAATCAGGCAGAGACACCCTGAGATTAGAATCTCCACTGGACTAGAAGATGAGCTCCAATTGGTGTGTGAAGCAGATGGCTTCATAAATAAGATTGGAGGTAAGCTTTTCGAGTTATTCCTGCTGACAGAATTGAAATGAAACTAAAAATGCATTTTTATGCTGCATCGTATGTATATTTATGCTTATCAAATATATGGAACTAGCATGCCTTCTTAATTTCTCGAACAATATGGAAACAAGTTATTTATTTTTCTAATTTCTGATGAAAACCAAAAATTGTACTACTACCCGCGATTTGTGCAGGGGATTCTTTGCCTTGGTCTAGTTGTCTTGGCCCCTCTCTATCAAAATAATTATTTGAAGTTTCATTGCTTACAGAAGAAATTGTGTCCAAGAAAGAACATTCCTTCATCTATTATATTCTTGGATCATTAATATTTCTAACATAGAAAGTTCTGTCGGAAATAGTATTGTTCTATTATGACAACTTAATTCAGTCATTGCTTTGTATTCTGTTGTCCTAAGCTTACACCTAGGAATAAACAGAGAACTTCATCACATGACATGCGTTTTCATTCTGTGAGTCTTTGTGTAACTTAATTGTCTCATTTCGACACCACAGAAAAATGCAAGCTGAGGAAGAGTTCTTCAGTCGATGAGCTCATTATGCAGCTCAAATCTGAACATAAAAAAGTTGCTATCACTGCTTATAGCATTGAAGCTGACAAAGAAGAGCTGAAACATTTTCTTCTAACAAGTCCATCATTCATAGGACATGCAAAGAAGCTCTTCAATCTTGATGTGGATTGTCCCAACACCCCACAAAAGGATGAAACTTTTTACAGCATGGCCAGTATGAGGCTTTATTTAGATTGTGCTTACGAACTGACTGAACGTAAAAGTCTTCAAGACTCTCAAGTAGTTCGTTCTCTCTTGCTAGCATATGGGGGGAACTCAAGATTACACATCTCCTTAGGCACATTGGTGGAAGAAATCTGTGAAGGCATTGAGAATCTAAAATTTTACAGAGAAGATTGTGATTCTTGGGAGGAAGATTCTGCAGACCATGGCGTGTTTGAAATGATGGAGAAAGACATCAAGTGCAGCGAAGAGATAAATGGAATGTGGGAGAGTGGTTGGAGGACAGGTTTTTGTGCAGATGAGGCTCAACTTGTTGTCAATAGAATACAGAGCCTGCTTATAAGTGAGTTAATTGAGGAGCTTGTTGTAAGTTTATCAGCTTAGTTTAATTTTTTACTCAAGTAATTCAGAAAAAGGTTACTTTAGTTTTCCTAATTTCAACTGTTATAGTCAAATTTTATTTTATATTTTTAAAATTGATAAATTTCGGTATGAAAACTCATGATTTTTAGTGTCTTCTTTTTTTGGATGTAAGAGTAATTCAGTGTCTTGGTATTCTTATGTTTTGGTTATTATTTTTCTTATTTTCAGGTATCAGTTTTGCATATTAATATCACATCATTTCTAATATAGATATAATTGTTAGAAATTTATTGATAAATTAATTTTTACACTAAATTTCGGAAAGAAAAATAGACGGACATCATTTTCAAACATAAACACTCCCACATCTAATAAAAATGTTTTTCTTTGCTTTTTTTTATTTTATTAAATATTAAATAATAAAATAATATATTATAAGTCACAATAATATGGCTTTAACTATTTGCCATCTACGTGTATTCTATTTGTTAATCTTAAAAGAAAAATAAATAAATAGACAATTCATTCAACACCCTTTTATAAGTGGCTATAAAGAACAAACAAATAAAACTAAAAAAATATATTAATAAACAAAGACCTAAGTGGGTGTTGTCGAATTGTTTGATAAAAATAAGTGGTCTGTATGTCAAACTACTCATGTTAAGATTGGAAACTTTTTGAAATTAAAAAAAACTGAAATAATATATTTAATATATTATAAAAGAAAAACATAATCAGGTCTAAATTTATTATTATATAATAACATTCCTGTATTGTCACATGCATTCTGGATATCAAGGACTGACTATACAATACAGGAGTTGAAAGTTACAACAGTTGACACAGTTGTCTAGTTTTAGTATGAATAGTTTTATTGAACATTCGGATCCACAATATTTAACTTCTTCTCTGCCCTCTACATTTTATAAACTCAAAATTGTAGTGGAGTTAAAACAAATTTACAGTGTGATTGCAAACATAATAATTTTGGCTAAACTGTGATAAAATTATTAGAATATAAAATCTAATAATTGTAAGAAGAAATTGTCATATAATAATATAGAAACACCACTGACAATATTTTTAAATCAAATTATTTTTTAACAATACTCCTTTATTTTTTTTAAAGAGAAAGGTAACTTTATCTCTGTTTGTTTTACAAATTAAAGATAATATTGTTATTTCTAGTTATATCCTTATCTAATTTTTAAATATTATAAACACTTGCTTTATATAAAACAACACGCCCATCTGTCATTTACCCCTCGAAGAAGAAAAAAAAAACCAAAAAAGCATAGACAGTTTTATTTATTTGTTTATTTTACATAAAGCAGAGACAGCATCTTAATCATAGTTGGACTGATACACGCACTGGCATATGAGAATCCAGAGGGGTCGAAATGGTCCATTTCAGAGCCAAGATGATGGAGACAGTTCATCAGTCATTCATACATAGTTCTTCCACCTCAAATATTCTGCTGCTGCATGGAACCAAAATCAGATGAAGAGAAAAGGGATAAATCAAAAACCTATCCTGCATGTGGATGCTTCTCTAATAACCAAACCCTGTATTCTATCTCAGATTGTACACAGCACAAATCAAGATGTCCCCTTAAAGATAAGAAAATTAAGAGTCTCCAGAGAAAAATAGATGAAAGTCCCTGATGAATGGGTGAAATAGCACCCAAAATTGGATCCCACCACACATTGCCACCCATTCCCATACACACTATCAAATTCCTGAAAAATCAAACACCACAAACACATAATCAACCGATAGAACAGACATTAGTCTTGATTAATTTTATTTTTTTTGTTATATATAATTAAAAACTGAATTTATAAAAAAATGATTAATGCTAAATTATGTTCAGGGATAATTGATTGAGACAAACACTCTTGGATATATAATACTTGGAGAAAAGTAAAGAAGAAAAAGAGAAAGAAGGATGAAAGAAGGCACCTTCTTGATATGGGCAGCAAGGGAAATGCAATCAGAAACATCATAGAGATCAAGGGCATGAGAAGCAGAGGCCATGGCATGGATCTGCATCTTGGGTGACATGTCTGTTTCTTTCACCAAAGCTTTGCCTTCCAACATCCTTAATTGAAGTGATTCTGGTTCTCCTTAGATGTTGTTCTTCTTTCTTACAAGGTTTTTGTTATTATGGCTGAGATTGTAGCACCAAAACAGAAGAATGAGGAAGCCACAGTTCCAACTTAATCTAGCGCTGGTGATGCATTGCGCATTTGAGTGATCTTATTATTGATGGGGCGACACTACTTTAAAGGATACACGTAACCTTACACAACCTTTATTTTCACCTATCTCTTATCTCCATCTGCTCCTCTCTCTCTCTCTCTCTCCAAATCAATGTCTATCAAAAACTATGTTTTTTTTATGTTATTCAAACTGCAACTGTTTATTTCACTCCACTTGCTCCATAATTCTGACAGTCTATCTGGTTCCTCGTTGAGAAAAATATTTTTGGTAAATAACTACTTGTTTGGAAAAATATTTGTTCAAGCGTGTATTGTGAAAAGAAAAACGGTTTTATAATGGTTAAAAATGAATTCATAGAAACTTGTGCTTAGAAAAGTATTTAATATATTGAAGATTTCTTGATTGGAAATGTCAAAAGGGTTCCGGGGGTTAGCTTACGTATCTGTCCTTCTTGTTCCTACGCTAAACAATATTAAATTTAGCAATAATTAATATTAAATTATTGAAATTCATTTCCCAAAAATGCTTTACTTTAATTCGTCCTTGCTTGAAGGTGTTTTTAGGAAAAAAAAATACTAATATAAAATGAATTTCCAATAGATGTTTCTTATTATTATACAAACTCATGCGTCGAACTTTGTGCATAAGCGTTGAAAAGGATTAGGAGATAATGTGATTAGGACGAAATTGTGCAGATTGGGAGGAATCTTCGCACTTAAATCCAAATTAATTGTAATCATTGTTGTTGATGTGAGTAATTAGCATTAATTAATCAATTACTCATGATGAGTTGGGCTGGGAAGTTGGACTACGAGGAACTATGGGTTTGGGTTCCCTCTTGTGAATTTTCGCAATATTTGGGACAAATTCTTCCTCCACCCCATACCCTCTTCCTGCACCCCATACTAAAGTGGAAATGTTGATTATATCCTTCAGTTAAATGTGTGCAAAGTCAGAACTAGCCTTCACCCCCTTCATCCCTATATGCGTGCCCACTCTCTCATTTCTTAAATCCTAAACCTAACTCTCACGAATTGCGCCGCCAGTGACCACCGTGGTTCGTCCAACATCTCTGCCCTTCGTCCAACCTCTCCGTCGTTCGTCCAAGCTCCGCAGACGAAGTCTTTCTCCATTCGGTTCACTCGAATCTCATCCGATTATAATCAAAGCATCTGGTTCAATCACATCCTCTTCGTCAAAATCTTCGATTCAGCCTTCAAATAACCATAAGATAATCAATTTGTGATGTTTATTAGTAATTAGTAAGTGATATTGATGATTAGAGTAGTTAATTTGGGATTTGGGGGGCAGTCGACGACAAATTTGAATTTTTTCCGATCTGTGTATCTGAGAACCGGATGGTCTGCTCATCCGATTCACAATTTCGTTATAATGTAAACCGAATGTGTAGTCCATGCGGTTGTCATTGTGTTTTCAAATGAGAACCAGATGGCTTTCTCATCCGGTTATCAGTTTCCCAAATATTTGTTTAACTTTGTGTTGTGTAACTTTGTGCACTGACAGATATGGCGAGGACCAGAGGAGCATCTTCACAACCTGAAGGGCGTAGAAGGCCTACAGCATCAGTACGTAGAGGAGATCGAGGTGCTTCATCTAGTGCACCTCATGTTGCTGCTGATGATGTTGATATTGGTGGTGTAGCTCCTCGCATTGGTGGGGGTGAGGCTGCTGAGGTGGTAAGTTTTCCTGGGGGACCATCTGATATGTCCCTTTTGGTAAGTTATAATCATCATGTAGCGTTGAGGCTGTGGAAGGGTGAGGTAAGATTATGTTATAAGTTATTGTATTTAGTTTGTGTTTAATATGTGAACTTTTTGATATCATTTGTTGTATTTTGTTTAGGATCGTGGATTCCTAAAGTTAGTCTCCTATGGAATAAAAGTGAACAACTTTGGTCTTCCTCGTGCTGAGGTGTTTGCTTTGATTGCCAATAGCGGATTATTGCCTCTATGTAACATGTGCTATGAGGTAGCTGACAAGGGACTGATGTGCGCATTTGTTGAGAGGTGGCATCGAGACACCAATACCTTTCATATGCCATTTGGTGAGATCACAATCACATTGGATGACGTCTCAAGCCTACTCCACCTACCTATTATGGGACAGTTTCCCATTTTTGAAAGGTTAGACAACAATGGAGTTGTTTCTGTGATGTGGGAACTGTTAGGTGTTCCTAATGGTGCTGCTAATGCCGCTTTGCGGGATGGTCGGTGCAATGTTGTACTCCTAAGTTGGTTGAGAGATCACTATGAGGCATGCTGTGAAAATGAAGACTGGGAGTTTGCTGCAAGGGCATATTTGTTGCATTTTATTGGATGCACAATTTTTGTTGACAAAAGTGCCACATCTGTATCCATTTCTTATTTGGCACTATTTCGGGAGCTTGCGGTTTGTGATAGTTATGCCTGGGGAGCAGCTGCTTTGGCACACATGTATGATAAGCTAGGAGATGCTTCTCTAGTTGGGACCAAACAATTGGGTGTTTTCATTACTCTGTTATAGGTACATGAATTTAACTACCACTAAATAACTTAGAAGATTATGTTTTATTACTTCTAACTTCATTTATTATTGACAGACATGGATATACGAGCACTTCCCATATATGGGAAATAAAGATGTAAACCCGAGCTATAGTGAAGAACTTCCATGGGCTTGTCGATACGTGGTTAGTCAACATCCCTCTAGGTTGGTTGATGTCCGACAACAACTAGATCGATTGACCCTCTCTGGTGTCCATACACTTCTCACAGAGTTTTCCGACCTCTTGAGCCGATTTCATTTTTTCGGGGTTTTCTCCAATATGGACATACCATTCAGATGCACCTTCCTGATAGAGTTCTGAGACAGTATGGGTATATGCAGACCATACCACCTCCTCCTCCACTGCAAGATATGGCTGTTTTTAATACGGTTAATGCACGCTGGGTTCATTTTTCTGATAATGTTGTCACTGCATTGATACCTAGTGTCGGCCCACATGCATGCACGGAGGACTATATTGCTTGGTATACTCATGTGTCGTATCCATATGTCATTAGATGCGATGACGAAGGAGATCGTGGTGGTTGTAGACGTAGCCATAGTCATAGTCATGACGAAGATCTGCCAGCCTCGTCGTCACAGAAGCTCACAAGCACATGGTAAGCCATGAGTATATCTAAGAACACAACCACACTTTTTCTTATCAAAGCCAACAAAATTTACCTTATTGAACTCCTCTGCAATGTGTACCAATGCATACTTGCTTACAAGACCCAATAAACCTTTGTACAATGGGATGTTGTAAGAGTAGGTAGCAACATTTAGACTCGTCTCGAATGATGCCTTAATCTGATTATGTTGAAGGACAAGGAGATTGTTGATTGCATCCCAACATGTACACAAATCACCCATGCTAGTTTGCAAGATACGTTTCAAATTTCCATGAGCTTGTTCAACCCTACAAGATATAACAGACAAAATTATTTTAATCGACAAAACAGTCTTTAACATATAAATATACATTATATATAACAACATACCTATTTGATGTAGTATTGCCCATATGCATGACCTTATTTGTCCAAGCACTGACAAACTTTTCCTTATGAGGTTTAATCCAGGTCTTTTGCACATATTCTAAAAATATCGGTCATACCAAAGAAGCACTTTCAAATTTTTCAACACATTTAGGGAATGTTTCACAATCAGTGCAATCAACTATAGTTGCATATGCTTTCATGACAACATCTCATGCCTCCCTTGGATGAACAAGCATTTTACTCTTGGCCTTAACATTCTTGTTTACGTGGAACCTGCACAACAAGTTACAAGCTTCTGGAAAAACAACTTCAATGGCATTCATCAGAGCCAGATCCCTATCACTAACAATAACTGTAGGGTACATATCTCGTCTCAAAAACAACCCTCTCAATCTTTGCAAATGCAGCTGAGAAAGTTAAGTCTGTGGATGTCACACCTACAACTTCAAGCAGTGGAAGCCTATACTTATTTGTCTTGTACGTGGTATCCATCAACAACACATTGCTAAATGCATTTAACAACTTCAAAGAATCAGGATGAGTCCAAAAGATGTCACTTACAACTCGAGAAGACTCGTGAACCCTATGCAAATGAATATACTTGTCACGCTCCAACAACATCATCAACTGTTGCATTTCAGTTCTTGATCCTCTAACTCATCTCTTGTATGTATATCTGGTATTGTACAACTATTTCAGTGTCGTGACATTATCTTCATTCTTCTCCTTAAGGGTAAGCAATATGTTCTTTGGTTTCACTCAGCTTTTCGTCATATCCACAACTAAAGCGTGTTCATCGGGTCGTAACCTACCAGCATAAGGGTGACCAACCAACGTATTAGCCAATTCATGGTTATGCAACCCACATACAACTTTGAGAACCCAACCTTCAACACCTTTTGTTGGTTTACCACGCAATCTAAACGGACAGTCACACTTTCTTGTGCCGGTTATAGTAACCTCTAAATCTATTTTGTACTTTCTATATTTTCCACTTCTCTCACATCCCAACAAGACATAGGTCTTCCTACCTTGTGCTCCAGTTGCTTTATCTGATCTCAATATGACAACAACAAATCCAAGCCTAAATGCAACCTTGCGAACCCATTCAAGTAATTCGTCTCGAGTACCAAACACCTGCACAATATATCACATTCATATGTAATTAATTTACATTTCATAAACATAAACAAAAACAAAACATTTTACCTTATCAGTTGTGAAATCAATAATGCAATCTTCTTCCCGAATCAAGCAACCACTTTCAAGTTCACCAGATACCTTGTTTACTTCCTCTGAATATAGACAAAGACTATCCATATCTGTAACATAACAAAACACAACTCATAAGAAAAAAAGGAAAAAAAGTTAAAAAAAATTCTAAATAGAAACCGGACGCATCCCCGTCCGGTTCACAAAACACTTATAATATGAGAACCGAATTCAGAGGAGGGGGTGTCATCCGGTTTGAACACTTGTGAACCGGACTCATTCCATCCGGTTCTCAAAAGTTAAGATAATGCAAACCGGATGGCTTATGGTTTGATATCATCTGGTTGACAAATTTTGTAAACCGGATGACCCTCTTCATCCGGTTCACAAGTTCATAAACCGGACCCTCTTACCTATCCGGTTTGCAGTTTTTAATAAATTATAAGAACCGGATGGGTTGGCATCCGGTTCACACCATACAAACCGGATGGCACCCCCCTCCATTACATCCGGTTCTCATTTTACGAACCGAACGGGTCGTTGTCCGGTTCTCAAATATCGAAAAAACTAAACCGGATGATCTCATCTGGGAACCTATTCAGAAACTTAAAAAAATTCCACGAAATGCAAAAATCTTACCTCTCTATCGTTCCTTGCCTTCAATAAACACTGCACACTCGTCGGAATGTTACCCCTTCCGTTCAATCACCCTTCAAACACTCAAAAACGGCATCGAAGAAGGAATATTGAAGAGAAAATGCTCTGTCGCGAATGTTGCTGTGGAAAAGAGAAGGTGAACTGTTTTATTAAAAAAGAAGTATTTACATCATTTCATTAAGGGTAAGGATGTCGTTAAAAAATTATATTGGGGTGCAGGAAAAAGGTATGGGGTGGAGGAAGAATTTGTCAATATTTAGTTGTTTAAATGGACCAGCGGAGACACGGTTTCAAACAGTTCAGTAACTCCATGGAGACCATAAAAAAACAAAATACCTTTAAATAAATCTAAAAAATGACCTTAATACTCATATTAATTTGACCTTGCATCTCAAAAAAATGATTTTGGTAAAAAGACATTTAAATTATACAATCTGAAATTACTTTTAGATTAAAAAAGACTTTCAAAATTTGAAAATAATTTTCAGAATCTTAGAAGTTATCTTTAGATTTGGAAGCAATTTTCATCTTTTAAAAATCATTTTCTCGAAAGCTATTTCTAATTTTTAAAAGTTAATTTTAAATCTAAAAATATCTTTTAGATTATACAATCTGAAATATATTTTATTTTAATTTTCGTATTAATTTATTCTAGAATATAAAATTATTTTTTGGATTAGTCTATTTTAAATTACAAAAATAGTTTTAAATTGAAATTTAAAAAGTGTAATCTAAAATAAGTTTCTCTATTCTAGATTGGACTAATTCGGAAGTCACCTTACTAAAATTATTTTCCATAAAGGTCTTTTGAAAATACAAGATTTTATAAGACTACGAAGGTGCAAGAAGAAACAGTCTTTGACCAATGCGATGTTTTTGGTATACGCATTGTATTTCACGCGTAATATCTGAAAAGAAAAAAAAAAAACCTAGCCAACCGCGTATTAACCACTCAATTGTTTGACCAACAAAACAGAAGAGGAAGCCCAAACTTATTTACCAGTTTCCAATAACATGATTTTGTATTGGGATTTCGTGGAAGGGAAATTCGTCATTCTCTTGCTTTTATGGTAATTAAAATATGTTTTGGATGTGTCACTTGATGCATATCTACATGTGAGTCCAGTTCTATTAAGTGCTCCAAATTGGACTTTAAAAATCATTTTGTGTTTATAAGTTCATCGGCTTAAGCCCAATATTTTAAACTCTTCAACAATACTTAGAAAACAATATTCTAGTGATTAAATATAGTCAATTAAGAATAACTTTTTTTATTTTCATGATTTGAAACAATTTTTATACTAATTTATATTGTTAATATCAACAATGTTATTAACTAAACTTCAAGAGTAAAGAAGGAATCAATGAAGATTGAATAAGTGAATTGTTCTACTTTACATTGTTAATTGGAGTATTTAGTTATAACACAAAAATGTTGCGATAATTGAATATAAGAAACTAACTAGAGTCATTGTGAAAGGCAAGATAAATTCACAAGATAAAAGTCAAAGAAGAGAAACAAAATCCAATTTTAGAAGAGATTTTAAGAATAGTCGTACCTATAAATTGGAGAGTTGAAGAAACAATTAAAAAAACTAACTTAACAATTAGGATATATAACTAACAAAACATTAAGATACATTTCTCTTAACTCATCATAGGGTTAGATCAACTTTTTTTTTTATTAGGAGTAACCAAACCTAAAGTTCCCTAAGATTAAAAAATACGTCTAAAGCACCTATGTAAAAATTAAAGTATCACATGTCTAATAAAACTAAAGTTTTGATGTCATATCTTAATAAAAAAAAGGAACCAAAGTAAGTTTTGTACACAACTTAGATGATTGAATATCATTTAGTGAAATATTCTCTTCCATTATATTGATTAAGCACAATAAAATTATAACTCTATTTTTCATATTCCTTGGGATATGTTGAAAGTTTCCAAAGTTGATTTACTTTATTGATCTCCAAAGGGAAGTTTAAACTTGATAAGAACCAAGTCATTTTTTTTTTTTATCATTTCGTTCATTTATTGTTATACTTACTACTTCTTTTGTTTGTCTTGAAGAACAACATAATCAACCTTTAATTTCATATTTTTCATTATAACAACCTTACTAAACCTAAGTATAATTCAACCAAATTTATCACCACCATTTAGCAAGCCCAAATCTATCCAAAAAGCATGTCATAGTTGTTGACATTTTTCATTTAAACCACTTAAGTGTCTTTATAATTAAAATCACTTATACAATTGTGTTATCCACATAATTCATAACATGGACTCAAATAAATCACCAAAAAACTATCTCACTCAATAACCAAACTTGCACTAATCACAGTTGAGAAAGTCTTTAATCATCAATCAAGATTAAACCAAAAGCCTAACTAATCAACACCAAAACAACCCATGACTTATATATTTTCTTCAAATAACTCAATTATAAATTAACCTAACATCTTTACACAAAGGAACCTAATACAAATAATAATATAATGGGCCTACAAATAAAAGTTCACAGACCATGGAAAAAGTGTAGAGGATCACTAAAATGGGCCAACGGTCTAAGTAACTAAAGAATTATACATGTTGAAGGCAAGAAAAGAGACAATATGTGGAATGCTGAGTTCTCCTCTCATTTGTTATTGAGTTCTTCATTCTCTCATATGTTATTCTAATTTCTTCCAGCATATTCTTAATTCCAGGTGATATCAAAGATTCAGAAGAAGGATCAAATACTGATTGCTATAATACTTTTTATTATTCCTTACTTGTTGTTATAGAAACTGATTTTATTAAAAAAAAAACATATATGAACAATATTGCACACATACTGTTTGTTGGTATTTCCTGTTGATTTTAGATACAAATCGTATCATTGGTGCCTTCATCGAGTTACTTATGACTGACAACACAAGAATGAAAGAAATACAAGGAGAACTGAAACGCGTTTCAGATACTATGGGTTTACATCATGATCGATACATATTGTATCAGAACCCTTTCAAGCTAGCCAGTTCATTAGGGACTTATTATTCTCTTAAGTAACATCCTTCTTCAGATTGTGAAGCTCGAGTGAAGAAATCCACCTTACTTAAACCCTTATTTGGGGTTTTTATAAAAAAATGTTAAATTACTTTACATTGTATTATTTATATGAATATTTTCAATCAATCAAGCTTTATACCACATGGCAAAAGGAAAAAAACTAATTAGAAACTAGTTAACTTGTTATTAATATAGTTTTCGTAGGTGTTCATTCTTTATAGTTTTTTTGCTTTTCACTATCTTCATGTCTTAACACTTTGTGTGAACACTTTCAAGACACCGCACAAAGGTCTTAATTATCCAATCTCGTAATATAGCAGAAGGTATGAAGAATATAAAAACTACTCCTTATGCTAATGAAGTGAACATCATGTATGGAATGATTTGTAAGACATCGCATATGATGCATGTTAGTATTCTAGACACGATCATTGGGAGGCTTTTTAGTGTGTGCTAAGATATATAAAAGAAACATTGTCATTTTTTCAAGTGCATATGCAATCTCATGTAACAAAGCTGCTATAAAAGCGATTTGAAGATAATGATTATGCAAGAAAAGTTGATACTCAAAAGTCACTGTTTTTGGATATGTTTTTATATTGTTTGGAACTGTAGTTTGTTGAGAACTCAAATTGCAATCAGTGGTGACTTTATCTACTACAAAGCAAATTATAATATGTTTGAAAAAGGGTGAAAGATGTATCTGGTTAAAAAAATTATTTAAGAGCTAGGTTGCCTTGATTGTTCATTGTAATAATTAATATGTCATATATATAATTGATAATTAATTTTACCATGACGAAACATATAGATGTTATACTATACTTTGCATGAAAATTTTTTGTCCAAAGGTCAGAATTAAAAGGACATTTTAAGAAGAAAATTACACATAAATATTTACAAATTCCTTATCAATATCAAAATTCAAATAATGTTTGGAGTTAATTTTTTTTTAATCTTACATATAAAATTACATTAATATTTGTTACCATCTCTTTGCATAACAACAATTTACTCCATCCATTAAACAGGAGAAGGAAAAAAAATATATATATTTTGAGTTGAATTGAACTCAATAATGTGAATTACGAGTAATCCATAAATTATAAGAGTAAAATCTATTTAACCTAATGGGAATTCAGGTATAAGAACTCACTTTAAAAAATTATCAGAAAATTCAAACTCGATTTCTCATATATAAAGTTGAGTTACGTGGGTGCAACTTTTCCTGTAGTTTACACATTGTGTGTCCCACTGGCCCTTTATATTTAAAGGTTTAAATAATGTTGTGATTAATAGTTTGTTTTGGGATCTTAGATCGTTTTTCTAAAGTTTAGATTGACTATCTGTATTAAGTAGGAAATTATTAAATAATTGGATTAGTAATATGTAACGAATTATTATTTTTTAAATGAAAATATTTCATAATAAATATCAAATATATTCTTTTAAACATCGAGACAATACCTTATATATTATGGAATAATTTATCATCTACCATTTAAATTATATATGTTCAAGAATATCTAATTAAGTGATATAAACTTTTCATTTACATAAGTAAAAGAAATGTTACTGTCTGTATAGTATATACGCTCTGAGCTATCCTATTTTGAATACGTCTAATTCTATTATATTTTACTTAGTACATCTAATTTTAATTTAAAATATTATATTTAAATTACAACCGAGTTTTCTTCCCCTCTATATGTGCATCACTTATACATTTTCTTATTTTATCCTTTATAATATTTTTAAGATATCATATAAAATTCACCATAAAGATATAAATTTCAAGAAATTAAACTATAAGTAACTGTTCATATCTTTAAATAAAACTAAATTATAAGTATTTCGAATATTTCATTTTATATAATTAAACATCTTTTTGTAAAATAATTTCATTATAATATACAATATATAAATATATATATATACACACATTTAATTTTTTAATTTAGGTGATGATATTTTTTATGTATTAGTTTATTTTGTGTTTCCTTTTTATATTTCTTTATATTTTAATTTTTTCATCGTAAGTTCTATATTATAATTTTAAAATATTGTCAAGATAAAATAAAAATAATAATTTGTATATGAATAAATTCTCATTATATATAAATTTTATAGATAAGATAACTAGTAATTAAAATTATTTAACCAACAGATGGATACAGAAATAAAAAAAAAAAGTTAAATCTCCATTTATTTTGACATATTTGATAAAATGTTTAATTTAACATCCCGAGTAATTTGGTTAGTTTATGATCTTGCGGCGCAGGTTAAGGAGAGCGCATCCTCCGCACATTCTAGAGACATCGCATACTCACCCAAAACCCTAGCTCTCAATTCCCCCCTCTCCTCTTTATAAGCACTCTCTATCCACCGTCACTCTATGCTCTTCAAGAGGCTAGGGTTTCATTGCACTTTCAATTTCCAAGAACAATTTTTTGTTTTCATCTGCTTTCTTCCTTTTTGATTTCTGATTGTTATGCTAGATTGTTGATGTGGTGTTCTTTGAAATCAAATCGAAGTGGACTATGACGATTCTGTGATTAGGTCTCGTTCGTCGTAATTGGCCTAATCGGCCTTGCCGACCATCCTGTTATATCACCACCCATATTCTGAGTCCCTTCTTTCTACATCTTTTCCCCCTTTCAATTTTCAATCTATTAGCGTTCTTGTCTATGTTTTTTCTAGTGTTCTTGATATTAGGTATCGTGGGATATAACACGATTCATACTCTTTGATCGGCCTATGATTAAATCAAAAATAATAGACAAGCATATGTCTGAACTACTCCGTGTGGATCAAACTAATCTTCTCTATGAGGCCAACTATCAATTTTTTCTATCAATGTTTCTCTTTCTGAGTGTTAGTGTTTTTATTTGGCTTAGTCTGGCTTGTGATTTTGTAGTGAGATGTTTGTTTATGAAGCTTGAGTAGTGTGTTCTCTGTTTTGATTTGCCAATGATGAATGAATTGGTGAAACGTAATGTATGATCTTTCATGATTACGCAACCACTACTGCCTTCCTTCTGAGGCTTTCATTTTCCTGTTGTTTTTTTATTTGCATTTTTGTTTGTGTAGTTAATTGTTGTAAAATTTGTCAATGTTACCGTTTTTTCTCCGGATTGAGTTACTGTGTTATAATTAAATTGGAAGGGTCATATGATGATCATAAGCATAGTTCAGATGATTTATCTGTGATTATATTTAGTTTTAGTCTTTCGCTCCTATCTGATGACCTTTTCAATGATCATATTTGACGACAAATCTTAGATTTTTAGTTCTTAGTTATTTTCATTGTTTTGCTTTTCAATTATTCTGTTTTTGGAATGATTTTTTGGCATGTTATTATTGAGGTTGCATTGCTTGAATTTATGGGACTTTACGTCTGCCCCTTTAGCAGTGCCTCCGAGTGCTTTAGGGATGAACATGTCCCTAACATTCATCCATCCTTTTCACTTTGTCAGCTCTGTTTTTTTGTGTTTAGCTGATCATTATAGGATGGAATATTCAATCTATAATGGTAAAATTCGTGTACTGTAAATTTTATTATGTTTTCCATTTTCGTTTTTGTTGTTGAGCAATAAATCGTCTGTGATGATACCATTCAAGGCTTGTTTCTCTAAACATTCGCAGTGGCCGCCTAAGAGCTTTCGCCTTCGCCAGGCTTGAGAGCTAATGCTGCATTTATCCTTCCTTGGATGTGAGACATCAATTATATTGCTGTTTTATGTAATTATTGTTATTAATTGATTAATGCTTATATGCAATGATTTGTTTCCGGGAAAACGTAGTTCTGCATTTTTCTTTTGATTCGATGATGACAAATTCGAAGGCTTGTTTCTCTAAACATTCGCAGTGGCCGCCTGAGAGCTTTCGCCTTCGCCGGGCTTGAGAGCTTGTGCTGCTTTTATCCTTCCTTGGATGTCTGAGATTTTTTTATTTATAGTAGATATGCTACTTTATTTAGTTTTCTTATATCTTTTATTGAAATTGTAATGTCCAGTGTGGATTGTTGTTCAGTACTATTGGGTGTTCTTCAACAACTCGATGATGATAAATCCAAAGGCTTGTTTCTCTAAACATTCGCAGTGGCCGCCTAAGAGCTTTCGCCTTCGCCGGGCTTGAGAGCTAATGCTGCTTTTATCCTTCCTTGGATGTCTGAGAGTTTGGATGTACTGTCTATATTTTTTTTTTTCAGTTCAGCTAAAATGCCTAATAATTTCTTATAAAATATCTATCAAATTACTTTTTAAACTATAATCAGTGAGTAAGGGTTGAATGAATGATAGGATGATCCGAACGACTACAGATATTAATGCCTAATATTTAAGGTTCTCAAAGCATTCGCAGCTTTCGTCAACTTGTGCTACCTCGTCTTATTCAAAACTTAGTGTTTTTTAAAGTCTCTAATTTTTTGTGCGGATTATTTTCAGTCTTGAGGCCATTTTGTGAATGTAATAGAAATCTATAAAATTGTTAATAAAATATTTGCGTCCATTTTTGCTCTGAAGCATGATTCTACATTTGTGGGATCTTCAAATAGAGAACGGAGCCACTTACATTAATTTTGTATCATTAATCATATAACCATTTAAAAAGTTTGATTTTGTTGTGACATTATAAGATAAGCTTAAGAGAAGTGGTGGACACGGACATTAAAATCCACGCCAAATTGTAATAAATGTTGATCTATAAATAATAGTAGTTGAACTTAGTGACCGTTGAAATTCATTCAATTGAATTCTTAGTATTTGGAATTTTAGAGAGTTGTAAATTGTTTATATTATTGTAAATTTTTTTAATCAAATAAGTTGGATGTTATTTATGTGGTTATATTATAGAAGTGTCGATTATATATATTTTAAATTTCCTTAATTCGATATTTCATCGATTATGGGATTGGCCTTATGTTAATGCTTAGTAGTAATTTCAATTAGTACTACAGGTGGAATTCAAATTGAAAGGTTGTACGGTGTAGAGGTGCATTTTGAAAAAAAGAAACATGAACTCAATTTGTCTTACAACCTTTTTGAGTTTATTAACGAAGTCGCGGAGACATGTATTAAGTGGTTGGTTACTATGGGAAACTTTGTTGATCAACAGGTAATGTAAACTTCTAAATTTATCTACATAAGGATGGTCTGATTTAGAGGGTCTAAGACAAGCCAAGATCCAAGATTACCGATTTCCAAGTCTACTAAGAAACAAAGTATGATTTTACAAATGCAGAAATCTACATCCTCGAAGCCAAATTTAAATTCCTAGGCAAAAAAATAAAAAGGAATGAAGTGTGCGAAGGGAATGTAATATACATATTAGAATGTGGCTTTGATTTAAATGAATCATACCCAGAAGTAGTAGGAAGTAGTCTTGTTCGTTGTATTCTTTGTATTTTGTAATAAAATTAAGCTCCTTTAATATTGTCTCTTCTCTTTGCATCTTCTAAAGCAGTTGGATATATTTACTGTTCCAAGTATTTTTGTTTTGCATTTTTTGTTAGCGTTTAATTTAAGTTTATCTTGCTTCTTTATAAATATTATTCCTGGTTTTAGTTAATGTCTTAATCATTGGTTAACCATCACTAAGGTCTATCTTATTTAAACAGACAATTTGTTTGCAAAGTAATCAAGATTCAAGAAAGGATTTATAATTATGCTTTATGGGTTGTTTCTTCCGGGCTAGCTTAGGGAAATTTTTGAGGTTTAGGATTGAGGTTAACATCTTTCTAGGAATTATTGGAGTAAAATTGTGAAAATTATGTTAAAGATAGAGGTGGTTCTGGATTGTGTTTTTTTATCTTCGCGAAAATCGGACAAAAGTAATTTTGTTGCATATAACAAATTAGGTGAATTATGGATAAGTGGGTGATTTAAAATGAGAAGGTAGAAGTGTGGAAGTTATGGCTGATTAAGCTTTGAAGGTGTTTTTTTTCACTTTCTTTGGAGAAACACAAGAATGTCATAATTTTGGATCTTTTTGAAAATCGGACAATGAAATTATGTTGCATATGGTCAAATTTAGTGATTTAAAAGCCTTTGAGTGTTTATTTTATGAGGTATTACTTGTTTAGTTTAATTGTCCTAAATTGTCTCTCCCTTTCTTACCTCTTGCAACTACCAAAAAGTGTATCAAGGGATCACATTAATTGTCCTAAATTGTCTCTCCCTGTCTACATTCTATTACTTTAAAATCCTAAACAAGCTTTATAAATTTTACTTGATAACAATCATATATTAAACACCGGATGCCTTTCTTTCAAAAGAATCAATCATTCCTCAAAGCCATTTTATAATGTAATACAAAATCGATCGTCCTCTAAAGGAAAAGTAAATTCCTAGAAAGCTTGTTTGTTAAGATTGTGATCCACTATGTTTAAATAAATTGTTTGCATCTAAATTATGAGCATTTACATAAATGTTTTTCCATCTCATCAAACGTCCTATTTCTTTTCTAAGATTAAGACTAACAATACAAAAAATTGGCAAAGTTTACACAATCCACACTAACGGATGGCAAGTGTGGTCATTGAGAAGGTACGGCAGTCTCTGTACTCTCCTGCGTGGTTTCAACACTGCAACTATCCTTAGAAACTGTGCCAGCAATTCTATTTGGTGGCCAATACCGAAATACTGATCTGCCTATGATGTTCTTCGATGGCAGAGGACCCCTAACAAAATCACATTCCATTCACAACATAATTAGCAAATATGGAAATAATAGTAAAGAGAATGAATGAATGATAGGATACTTAAAAAACATCATTACCACACATGCGAATCATAGCTGTTATTGCGGTTGTCTCCCATCACAAACACGTAGTTCTCTGGTACTCGCTGCAAAACCAAATAAATTATGTAGTTCAGGATCAATAGAGGAGAGGAAGAAAACAGAGCCAGAACATTAATATATAGAACTTACTGTGGGTTTCATCTCATATACAGGTGGTTCAAGAATGTAGTCTTCATTCCTCTCAACCCCATTAACTACAAGATGCCCTTTACGGACCTGCAAATAATTCAAAATGCTCACATTTCAGACTAAGCTGCTGAATCAAACACCCCATTAATCTAGCTTAAATTATAAATGACTACTAAATGCTATTCATGCAGACTTTGAAGTTCCAATTACATGTAACAATCAGTAGCCACTATCCAACTAACCAAGTGGAAAAGTGAAGGTATGGACAAACAAAAGATAACATAACTATGAACGTAACATCCTCAAAAGACAATATCATCACAAAATAAGACTATCAGTGCTCTTCTCAAAAGATCTTACCTCCACTATATCACCTTCCTTTGCAACCACACGCTTTATGAAAACATCGTCATCACTATATCCAACTTCTTGAAGCACCGGAGGGCTTTTAAAGATCACTATGTCACTTCTACACGGCTTTCTAAAATAGTAAGAAACCTGAAACAATGAAGATGTATCTTAACAATGGAGATGCATCATGACGGAAAGTAAGTCTAGTTGAACGTTGATGTTAAAATCTATTTAAAGTGCATAGCTAAATGTTACACTTTGCCTCACAAGTATTCAAGCCTACTGGTGCATATATATTTTATGAAGTAGTCAAATTCAAAATTAAACACATCTCATCAGAGCAAATATGTAAGAGCACAAAAGTAAAAAATGAAACTATTATCTGCAAATTTCTATGTCGGTAAATAATCTGTTTAAGCAAAACAGAAAGAAACTAATTTACCAATTAAGTACAAAAGTCTACCATAATCCATATAACCTTGTATATGTCTCAGAGCAAGAAATGTTTAGATCCATGCTTTACATAGTTAAAAACTTTACAAAAAATTTCAGAGAAACAACGTTTCAATCACTAGCACCCACAAAGATAAGACACTTGAACATTTCACGAAAAAAATCAGTTAATGGTTTGAAAAGTAGTGTCTTAAAAAGAAAGTAAAAACCTCAACTCCTATGTTTCCAGTGCCTTACAGACTCCCCACACATTGTAGAAAAACACCAAATTCTTATAATATTCCAACAAATAGCTGAAGTTGTCAGATGAAGATGAATCTTCAGCTCTTCACATACGGACACACCATAAATCATAGCAGAAAGTCTAATCAAATGCTGATTAGAAAATCCATTACAAGGGAATAGCCATATTCACACACACACAAGATGTTGTCTGGACTCTTTTTTCCTTTTCATTGGTGTAGTTAGTTTCAGCATTGAGCCAGTCTCATCATGTTTCAACTAAACCGACTCTTCTAAAGTGAGAAGAGTACAATTTCAGAGGATAAAGTGTACTTGCATTCGTCGTTTAAAAAATTAAATTTGAGATTGTGATAAAGATCAAATACATGTTGACAAACTTTGAGTTTAACTACACTTTCAAGTTTAAACAATTGATTTTTTTAATCATTAATTACAAGTACACGTATCTCCAAAGAGCATTATCCTTGCTGTAATAACGTCGAAGTTTCAGTCCTAATCGAAAACACACAGCTAATAGCAAGTTCACCAATTGAACACCCTTTTGAAATTAGAAGAAGGTAAAGGACCAAAAGTGCTACCTTTTCAGCAACAATTCGATCGCCAACATCAAATGTAGGGTACATGGACAGCGAGGGAATGTACCTAGGCTCCGCCACGAAGGTGCGAAACGCAAGGGAAATTGCGATAGCAGCAAGCACCGTTTTTGCGTCATCGGAAGTGAAATTCAACCACTCCGGCAAAGGCCCTTCTTTTTTCTCCGCGTCCCGGTCACCCCCACCATCTCCCCCGCCGTCTCCACCGCCGCTGTCGTCGGACTTGAGGACCGCTTTGATGTCGTCGCCGGAATCCCTGAACGCTCTGCATAGGAAATTACGGCGAGCGAGTGGTGCGAAAGAAGGCGTGGAATTGAAAGGGAAATAGATGAAATTAGAGAAGCGGGGATGAGTGAAGTTAGGGTTTTGAAGCAATGGGAGTGAGTGAAAGATAGAGAGAGAAGTCATCTTGGTTGGTTGCAGTTGCAGTTTGAGACACAATCTTATAATACTGATTTAGAGTAAGAGAGTTTGTCTTATTACTGTCAATTTTCCATTCCATGTTGAGTCTTTTTTTTTTTTTTTTTTTTTTTTTTTTTTTTTTCTTTTTTCTTTTTTTTTTTT
>Ga0209489_100328_pt1 | contig 83285 bp, 37 predicted proteins | sample SiratrowhiteBW_FD_187527 | JGI IMG/M metagenome (GOLD analysis project Ga0209489, IMG submission 187527) | Root nodule microbial communities of legume samples collected from California, USA - Siratro white BW (SPAdes) (version 2) | ecosystem: Host-associated > Plants > Roots > Nodule | place...
TATATATATATATAGTCTCTTGCAAACCATTGTTGTCATTGAGTTTGATTGTTCCTTCCATTCTCATTGTTGCTCTTACATTGTCCTGAAGAACGATTATAGCCCTTCATTTCTCTCCTTCCATTTTCATTATCCCTTCTATTCCTACTATAACTCTCCAATCTTGTCACATGTCTGTCTGATCGAGATTGAAGAACAATTGAAAACGTTTATATAATTAAGGACAAAATTTTAAATTGGTTTATTTTTTAAAAAAATATCTTACCTGAATATTTTAAAATATAGAAGGAGAAAAAGTTCAGATAAACAAAAATGAAAACGTGACATTTAATAATGATCAGCATTTATCATCAAGCAATAAAAATGTTAAATTTTAAACTGAAATTACTTTGAAAATTTAAATTTTAAATCATAATTTCATTTTCACTTATAAATTTGTTCTAGTTCTAACATTCACAACACTAATTGATTTAATTTTGGAGAAAAATCTATAAAGAATATTTATTTTAGTTTAATTTTGAGTTATTTTGATTTCAATTGAATTAATTAAACAAAAAAAAAACAAGTTAATTTAATTTAAGTCATCAATTTAAAAATGAAAATGTCACATTATTAAAAAAGTTAATAATTGAAATTTATCATCACTAGAACTGTAAACTTACATTTTTTTTCCTACTCTTTTAAATTAAGATTCCAAATAACTTATAGTAATTTAGTTTAATTATGTTAGTTTAGCAAGACAATAAGTGAAATTTGAAAATTCTTTCTAATTAGAAGGTTGAAACTTTTTTTTTTCTGTATAGCATTATTTCTTTAGCTTTTTTTAAAAAAATTAAGATTACTTTGTATGTTAATTTGATTCTAGGTCTTAAATTTTTTTTTCTTTTAAATTTAAAAACAATTCGATGAAAAAATAAAGAAGGAAGATTTGCTTTCCTTTTTTTTACCACGAGTTTTTTTTTCTCAATTTTTAAAATTTCATTTTTTTTAAAGTAAGAAAACGAACAAATCTAAGAATTTTTATTGAAAATAAAGTTCAACAGTTACAATTTCAACTATGTTTTTCTTTATTCTTTCACATGAATAGTTAAACGTTACTATTTCATGAGTTTCTTGAGTTAAAGATTCTAATAACAAGCGAGAAAAAGACAAATATCCAATATAACTTGTGTACAATAAAATTTTCCAAAATATGAGATAATTTAGACATATTTTATCTATTTAAAGTCGTAAGCAAGAAGATTTGTTTTCCATAGTGTAAACATCTCCAAAAAAAATGAAAAAAAAAAAAAAAAAAAAAAAAAAAAAATAAACAAAAAAAACAAAAAAAAAAAAAAAAAAAAAAAAAAAAAAAACAGACGTTTTGTTCCCCGTTGAACCCCATATACACATAATGAAGTCAATATCAAAAGAGCATACAAATCAAAGTAATTAAAATAGCAAGTGACGTGAAAAAAGAATAATCACACATGAATTAAGAAAGGTAAAGTTAATTAAAATAATTGATAAGGCTAAGAGGTCTAGAAGGTTAATTGAGCAATATAATTGGTGATGAATAAAGTATGAGCATATAAATACGTTAATTATGGAAACCTAATGTGCATCTAAGAAGACTGTTTGAAGAGATGAAAATGAAAGGCATAAAAAAAGAATGAAAAAGCATGATATTGTTGACCAAAAATGGTGTTTTTTGTAGATGTATTTGGTTTTGAAGATGGAAGTCATTATCAAAAATGAAGAGAGCAGGTTATTTGTTAGGTGCATTGAGCACTCATAGAGATAAAGAATCTTTATGGATGTGGACATACTTGGGATGCCTCCAACTCCCCAAATTAAGGCATAAACTAGTCACTTTCTTGGTCCACACATTCTGCCATAGATTGTTTTGCCTATATTATATTTGCATTCTTATATTTTTTTTTCATTTTTCCTATGTAATGTATACAAGCATGATTTTCTGTCTTCAATTCTGTTTGTTGAGTGATTCTCATATTGGTTCAATTTTTTTATTCACTCAGTTATCTTTTGTGGTACCCTAAAGATGAGTAATTTTGCTGTGTCTAATAGAGTATGCAAAAAATGAATGGGATGTTGGTATAAGACTCTACATTAATAGAAGAAGAATATTCATGAGAAAAGTGAAAAATGAATAAAGGGGAAAAGGAAGAAGAAAAATATAGGTCATGTGTTAGAGTAGGGAATGTTGTAACTTGTTACTTGTTGGTGTTAGGGTTCTTACGTGTTAGTCAACATACCTATAGTGTTGTAGTTTAAGCAGATTAGGGTTCTTGTGTTCCAACCACAAAAGAAAAGGTAAAGTAAATAGTAACAACATCAGTATCCATGGGAAAGAGGAAAGTGTTTTTCTTCCTTTTTCTATGTTTACTCTTTAGGGGAAAAGTGTTAGGCCATATTTATTTTAGTTAATTTGATTATTAAAAAGCATACCATCAAAAAGTATATGAATTTAGGGTATTTTGCTAAAACATTTTCCATAATGACTTATATACAAAAGAATCAGAAAAAATAATTTCTTTATTAACTAAATTAATTAATGTATACATAATTAATTTGAAAAAAAAATTATTTATATAAATCATTAATTTATAACTTTCTTTTTCTCTTATAAATCTCTATGAACATGTTTTTTTTTATATGTGAAAAATGATTTATTTAAAAATAATAAAGTTATATATGCATGATTATTTAATGATTAGATGAGTGTGTACTATTGAGTAAGTAGATCTAAAAGCTAGGTGAGTGAAGAAACTACAAGGTATAGTTTATATGCATTTATAAGATTTACATGAAGAAGTAGGAAGAAGTGATTGTCACGCAAAATAGCATAATGATCACATTAAGTGAAAACATTTTGAAAAAGCTATCTTAACACTCTTGTTGGTGGAATGTACTATCAAATGGAGCCTTCAGTCCAAACAAATTTGTGAGAGTAGGTTGATGCTGAACTAAACAAATATAGTCACAATAATGTGTTGCTGTTCAAAGGGTTAAACTTACAAATTCAAATCAAATTAATTATGGATTTAAGGCTGTGTTGGAAGTGATGCCTCTTCATTTTTAAATATAAATTTTACAACAACTTATTCTATTTAATTTATATAATTTATAAAGGTTTAGTGAGACAAATGGATTTATCACTAGGCTTTTTATTAAAAATTAATCCAGCTTTTAATGGATCAATGCTTTCACTACTATTTCAATCTCTACAAAATTGTAAAGATTCATCTTATAATGGAGAATTTTCCTTTTAGCCCCCATGAATTAAAAAAGATTAATTTGAGTTTTATATTTTAAGAAATATCAGCCCAATTTCAAATTTCTGCTAATCATGTCGTCGCTTGACCGGAATCCAGACATCAAGAAAATAAATGAAAATAAAATAAAATAAAAGTCAAAAACAAGAAATAATTAAATCAATACAACCACGTGGAGAATGGACTACACTTAATTAAACCAAATCGTTATCATATTTATGTTAGTAAGTTCTCTTTTCTTTTCTTTTTTTTCTTTTCTCTTTTCTAAATTTAGGAGGAAGGAAAATTTTATATATTTCGAAGCTCCGACAAATTACCCATTATAATGAAGAATTGAGTTTAGACATTTTTAATTTATAAATTCCTTATATATATGCATATATATTATTAGTAGCTCACATGACAACATCATATTATAATAGAAAAAGTGCAAAAGGATTATAGTGGAACTCATTATCATTTGTAAAGATTTTATTAACTTTTTTTATGTCAATTTTCCTTGTAACATAATTAGGAATAGATGAAAAAAAGTACATAAAAGAAATTGAAAATATGGTGAGATAAGGATTGTAATATTTGGAAGAGGAAAAGAGTGTCCTGATATAGTGCATAATGCACTAAATATAACTTGTAAAAGAAGTTGTTTTAATTAATTCCAGTTCCACCAATTCCTTGACAAAAACAGGTCCAATTAGTGTTGCCTTGTCTTGCAGCATAAGTTTAACATGAGCAAGCAAATCAATCAACATCATTAAGCACTTTTCGGCCTTCAACTCAATTTATATTTCCTTAATCAATTATTTATTTCTATTGACTTGGAATCAAAAGTCAGCATTTCACCAATCATCTTAGCCACATGGAATGTTCCAACTTGGTCTAATTTTCCAACATCTTCTTATGCCTATAATCTAATGTGCCATTTGCACAATACATATTTTAAGTTGGAGTTGTAATATTTATATGTGCCAGCATGACTTCCAAAGGCTCCTTCTCCACACACACCTAGTTGAGTTTTGAAGGTGAGTTCAGTCCTTTAATGTGAAAGGTTCCTCTCTTTTGTTTGATTCTTCACAAATTAAGGATTAATTTGACTGTTCTAACTACTAACACTTTCTTCCTTTCTACTTTATGTGAATAATTTAAACGTGAATTGATGCTACCGTGACCCACCAACACATAAAGGTGAGCAAAAATAGTCTTCTTTACTAAATTAATACTTCTCTTGTTCATTGTCAAAAATATAATAATTAAGGGTAATTTGACATGGTCATGGCCAGTTTCTGCCTCTATTTTTTTTTTTTTTTTTACCTTCCTTGAAAATGATGATTACTTTTGTTTTTGAATATTCTACTAACACTTACTTTGCCAGATTCTTTCACTCACCTGATCATGTTTAGCACAGTCTGCTGCAGAGGATTATGAAAGAGAGACTAAAAATTTAACCACAAATCACAAACACTTTAGATGCGAGAATTGATTTTTACCTTAATGTTAGTATCAATTGTGCTTTGTTTTTCTTCTTCTTTTTTTCACCAAAATCATTTAAGTAGAGCAAGCTTGAATTGAACAGTTTTAAAACCTGAGTAGCAAAACTTTGAGTGCACAGTGACAAAGCATGATTGTGGCAATTGAAATTGGTTTGATATTCTTCTAAAGCCAAAAAGAAGCCTTGGAATTTGCAATCTTTTACCAAGTCAGAGATATATATAACATAATTGCATAAACTTTACATTCAACAATGAAAATTGTTGAATTCCTGGGCTAGACCACAAAGGGGTTTGCCTGATATGATTAACATAAAGAAAGCATACACTAGAGAGCAGACTCTCAACTAGACTTACTTCTAGAAAATGTGTTTGACTGTTTCTCACTCCGTCACACGCTATCATTAGTCTTTTGTTTGTTATTCCAAGATAATGACACAAATAATAATGATTATGCCTTAAATGAGATGAATAAATTAAGAAACACCAAAGGGTAAAAGAAAAACATAATGGAAGCAGCCTTTTAAGAACAAAATCAACCCCCACATACCTAATTCTTTCTTTTTATCGGTTATATAGTACTGAATGAACCCCTTTTCATATTATGAAAATCCAAAAGGCATAGTCTATAACCTATATGATATTCCAAAACCCAAATGATTCATGACTATGCTCACCTAATTCCAACTGGCATGCTTTTATGCAAACAAACAGTTACATTCACATGCACTTCACATCAGTTAAGAATATACAATCTCTGACTTCTCTACTTATTATTCTAACTCAACCTCTTCCAATTGCCAAAGAGAGCTTTAGTTTGTCAAACAATTTACATGGATAGTTCGGCTATCAAGAAGGAGTTTACCATGTGTAAACGTTTAAGTTTCTCAGTGGTCAAAGAAAGACTCAAAGGGCTGACAAGGCCTCAAATAATGGTTATCTTTGCACACACAATTTGTTGTTTGTCATTTTCCTTTTTGTTTGGTGGCTTACTTCTTCCATCAAACACACCACCACAAATGCATTCAGAACTTAATAGGTTATAACTACTTGTCGAAGGACAATGAGTTTGCGCAAAAGAAGAGGGTTGGACAAAGTCAAAAGTTTGAAATTAATTAGGAAACTAGAAAACTTTGTCAAAGATGTCAGGCTTTTCAGAGCAGTCTTGGAGCCTCGCCACAAATGAATAATATTGTTAGAGGAGCACCTAATTCCCATAGAGGCTCAGTGTCAGGGGTAATAGAAAATTAGTCTATATATTAAGTTTTGTAGTGATTTATGGGCCTATAAATATAATTTTCTTTGTCAGCTCAATAATGCAGTTGCAGCGTGTGAACATAGCTGAATGAATGACAACGGAAGAGGACATGAGATTGTAAGATAATTCGTTAGTTCATGAACATTTTAACACTGTAGACAACTGATAGCTTCCCCCTGGAGATTTCAGGACCAATTTACCATAGGACAAGGTAAAATCTTGACACATTTTTTGCAGGTTTCACACTTAGCATTGTGGTTTGAGTATTTTACAGCAGTGTGATGCCAAATCACAATGGCCTGTACTATTGTAACCGCTGTGTAATTGAGTTACATCACCGGGGATATGGTTACCCTTTCAAGATATTGCAGAACTTGCCAATTTTAGAGATCTTGAATTTTGGCATCCTAGACTAAAACACCAGGCTTTTGTATTCAAGGTTTTGAATAACTTGCGGCCAATGATAATATTAAAGAACCACGTAGAAAGATATGTTGATAATTAACACTTGTCTTTTTTCATGTCAAGTTTCAGGATTTTTAATATTATTACATATTTATAATGAATATTCAATAATAATAATAATAATAATAGAAAAATCTATTTACAATCAGTGGTTATTATTGCAGTTTATCTATCTCCTAAAGTGCGCTTTTTTTACTTTGAAGGAGTCAAATCCCAGGTACCATGCCATTTCAAGCCTATCAATGTTGTATGTGTTAAGCATGTGCACTGCAATCTGCAACATCTACAAACACTATAACTGGAACTACTGTCCAATTACATACGTGAATAATTATGTGCAATATCTATAAGTATGTGAAATCAAGAACTTAAATATTAACATAATTTATTACACCGGAGCCAATCGAATCATCTTGGCAAAAATAACACTTGGACGTCTCCAAGATGTTCCACATAGATTTTGCAATCAATCAAGAGACGATTAATCCAGAGCAAATAAGATGCTAAAGAATCAATGAAATTCATTCTCAAATAAGATTATGTACAAATTAATAATTTAAACCAATCAAAATGATCCTCTCCATTATCACAAGTCATCTCATCAATGTGACAATCTGTGATTGGTTATACCCGAACTTTGGTAAGGTGCTACCACCCACTAAATAATTTGTGAAATTCAGGCAAAAAAACCCAGAAATTCACCAGCCTCCGTGGTATGATATCATGAGTTAATGATCATGACAAAAGGTTAGGGGTAAATCACCAGCTTGCATCTTGAAAACCTGATATCCCCTCCCAACCGCCCAAAACAAGAAAGTTCCCATCAACTTGAGAATCTCACACTCCCTTCTCTACTTGCCTCTTCAATATCCACAGCTCATCAATTATGAGGCTCCATAAGATCAGCAAGCGTTATTTTTCCGCAATTGCCAGCATCTAGTCTATCAAACTTCTCACTAACCTGCATGATATCCTTCTCAGATACCTTTCCCATCTCCTTCAGCTTGTATATGACATATTCTGATTTACTGCATGTCCAAAACTCAGTATGTTCAGTAAAACCATAAAATGTTTAAGTTGCAAATTTGATCAAAATAAATTAGCATAGCCTTCTTGCTAGGATAAAAAACAAAGAACATAATTCAAAAGACTAAAGAGAAAAGAATGATGCGACCTGAAGAAAAGGAATAATGCAAATACGAATTTCACATTTAGCGACTATTAGGACATTACTGTATACATGTTTGTCAACAATTCACAATAACAGAGAAAGATGTGTCCATAATTACGAGAAACAATGGAAAGAATCTTCATGCAGACAATATTTCAAAATTGTGTCCTAGTCTCAACCATTATGGGGAGAAAAATCAGATGAAAATCCATAGATGATGCAGCCAAGAAAAGAAAAACACAACATCAGGTTTTTCATTATAAAAATAGATCAATTAATTGAAAATATATTATCTTGTGAAGCCCAGATGAATGGGTCAAGGTGAGAAATCATTAGTTGGCTCACAATTTTTTAACAAGACTATGATGACCTGTATGAAAATGCTACCTGTGTGAATCACTTTAATCCATATATATAAGAACAAAGGAGATAGACAAATTTCTGCGAATTAAAGGGAGAATTAAGATTATAAACATACTACAATGCTATGGAAGAGGGTAATTGTGCAAAGATTACTACAAAAGACGGACATTATTGAAAATCTCAAGGATGTCAACAATGGAAACAATATACTAGGACAACAATTGATGAAGTGATGTCAAAGAAATCAAAGAGACTTGCATATGATTTTTCATTCATTAGGAAGAAGGCATATGTATTATTCCTACTTCCAAGAGGTTATGTGGAAGGCCATAAAGAAAAACGGAGTACAAAATGCCTGTCATGACACATGTGAAGATAAAAGGTGAGTTCACAACAAATTTTCCTGTAAGTTTGTCTCAAAGGTCAACTTTGAGCCCCTATCTTTTCACCTTAGATTTAGATGTGTTTACTAAGCATATCCAAGAGTCGATGCCATAACTCATGATAAAATCTTAGTTAGAGAGCTGAGAAAGGAGACAGACAAGGAACGTCAAAGATGCAGACTGCAGTGATAAGTTATGGAAACACATGGAATGTGAGTTTAATGAGATACAAATCTTAAAGGAGAAAATCGGAAACCATACCCTTACACAAGTCACAGTTTAAGTATCCTGGCTCCATCATACAAAAAGGATGAAAAAATGAAAGGTGATGTACACCATAGGACTGAAGAAAGATGAATGATATGGAGGAGAGCATTTAATGTTATCAATGACAAAAAAACAAAGGAATCACCCAAGCTTAAGGGAAACAACCATTTATAGAAACTGGATCGGAAAAACTTAAGGAAGATGAAGCTTACATAGATAAGAGAGACAAAGTATATTTCTTAAACAATAACTCTGGTTCTTCGAGGGTCCACTATCCTCCCACATATATTTTCATTCCTCCCCTTTTCTCTAGACCCCAAAAGTATTTGTACAAACCTCTCTTATTCTTTAACTGAGTTTACTAACATGGTAACTAACTCCTAACTAATTGTAACTACATCAATTAGCTCTATTCCCGTCTCCCTTATTTCTTCTCTGATAAACCTTTGTAATAGGAGGTTGTATCCTATCACAATCCCATAGCTACATGATGTGTCATGATATATAGAACTAAGTGCTTATAAGAGAATAATCTCCATGTTACAGATCAGAGAATTTTGATTAGATGAGTTAATATATTAGACATGACAACATTATAAATGAATGTATTATAACTACACATGAGAAGACTTACAAAAGCCCCGATAAGGAGAGTAGATTAGATGCAAAGTAGATCTATCACTATAAATAGAGGGAGATTGAGAAAAAACTAAAAGAAAAACGATTAGAGAGGATTTAGAGGTCAATGGTTTGTGTAGACATAATTCATCAAATTAACACTGTAACATTGATGTTATTATGAAGCCTAGATACTTCAAAAATAGCAAAGTACACCAATACACAAAAAATACTAAATGTGAATCCAGGAAACATTCTATTTTTATGTTATTTAATGACTGATGTGTTTCGGAATACAGTGTTTACATGTCTTACTTCACTAGATACAACTAACTATATAAAATGCAATACTTGAATTTTTCAAAAATTAAAATGCTATGTTTTTATTGTAATATATGGAAATATTCAAAATTATTTCATCATATTTTAGACTACCCTCTAGCATCAATTTCCCCATTTCCTCATTATTCCAGGATTAATTACCATGTTTTCTTATACAATCGTGATTTGTTCCTAATTTAGTTAGAAATATGAATAGGAGACAATATTTTATGATTTATCACCACCTACTATAATTTGAGTTTCATTCTAACTACTCCACAAAACCTACTTATAACATAGGATTGTCCCCTTCTTATATTCTTCTTTTCAAGCTCTTGCAAAATGAAAGGTGGTTTAGCTTAAGCCACAAGCTAGCCAGATAAGATCTAACTGTTCTACAACAGACTGCAGCTCTTCTTACATGATGACAGTTGTCTAACTAACTTTTACAAGATGCTGTTTGAGTCAGCTTAACATACTAGTTAAAAACAGTAAGTATGATACAAAGAATAGCCTGACACTATTTATACGATCACCACCTAATTTCTAAGAGGAATTAGAGTGGTATCATCCTCTATGACCTTTTTCATCAATATTTCGCAGGTGGAGCTCCTAAAAGTTTAGATTTTATTATTCTACTTTAACTTCATAATTCTTCCATCAAATTAACCATCCTTCATGTTGTCCCTCCAACATCTTTTGACATTTTCGCTGTTATATAGTCCTTCCAGTGTGTTTAGCCCTCTTCTAGCTGCATTCTTCATTCTCCAATCTTTTTCTCTATCTTAGCCTACATTGTGCACTTTACCAGCATGTTTCAAACAATTTTCCAGCTATTGTGTCTTCCTTCTAGTACTCTTTGGTCGTGTTCTTTATTGAAACCATCTCTATTATCAGTTTGCCACTATGATATCTCCTGGTAACAACTGTATTTATCTTCCAAGTTCCCGTTTCTCCTGTCTGGCCACCGTTGCCAATCTCTCACTACCATGCTGTCATTCCAGTAAAGTTCAGAACTCCATTCTGACATTTCTGACTTTTCGAGAGCTTTTCATCGTTGTTTCATTTTCTCTCTCTACTTGTTGACCCATGACCTCCAATCAAATCTTCCCTAAGAAACAAATTGTGCACTATGAGATTAGAGATTTCACAAGATACAAGCCTGGCTTTGTGACTTCACCAGGCTTTAACCTGCTCTTGCAGAATTCCCAGATATACGAGTCTAGCCTTGTAATATTCTCAAAAACAGAAGTGCAGTTTGGAGAACAGTTTAAAAAGTACTTTTGGGTGTCAAACGTACATCTGAAGAGGGATACTCTATATCTTTTAATTTGACAGAACTTTTAGAAGGAAGCTAACAGTGATCCAAATGGAAAACAAAGGGTAAGTTTGTTTCAAGGTATTATATTGCATTCCCAGGAATCACACTCCCATCCCAGGAATATTATACTAGGTATATACTAAAATGTGTGGTTATATTTTAATATTCTTAGTGATATTTTAAACTTTAGAATTGGTTCTGCCATGCAACTATGGTCCCTAGATGATCCTCGAGAGAAGTTGTTCACCTAAATACAAGCTAGACATGCCAGAGCATGCTCGCATCCATCCAATTCTCCATGCATACTTACTAAAGAAGGCATTGGCAGTATCAACAGTGGCACAACCTCTATAACCAGTCCCAGCTGAGGAATGGGGATTACAACCCCAACCAAAAGGTCTATTAACTTGTAGGTATGGAGATCAGAGAGCAGTATCCAGTGGAAGATTTTAAGGAACACGTACTGTTCTTAGTAGGATATTAAGTGTACTACTAGAAGTTGATAAAAGATTCTAGAAATCTCTTTCTAATAATTATTCTAGGGTTAGAGTTCTCTATATATAGAGGTTGATGTACTCTTTCAAATCAATCAATTGAATAAAAATCTTCATTCATTTAGATTAATCATTTTCAAGTTGGTATCATCAGAACTCTCAATCTTGAGAGCCTTGCTTCCACATTTCTTTTCTACCGTCTTAGCTACAGGCTTTTTTTCTCTTTTAAGATTGCTAAGTGCACCCATTTTCTTTGATTATTGGGGTTGGCTCAAGTGCACTCAACTTGTGGTTCTATCACTATTGTTTCCGCCGCCACAGCCACAATCGCCTAAGCCACCACCGCCGTCTATCACCACCGATGCCATTGCCAGAGCTGTCACCACCAAAGCCTGCAACCAAACCGACAATCTTACCATGAGATTCACCATCCTCCAACACAACAATATTATGGTTTATTAGTCTTACTTATTTGTTTCATTTCCCTATTATTTTAGCATGGCAACTCCCCTAAACATGCTGATCTTCTATACTTGCCTCATGACAATCGTCTTAATGGTCGAAATTATCTCCAGTGGGCTCAATTTATCAGATGCATGTTAAAGGATACAGTAGACTCAATCATATTGAAGGAGAGGCCATATCTCAGGATAAACCTAATTTCCAAATTTGGGACAGTGATGACTTACGAATTATTACAAGGTTATGGGTATCCATGACTACAGAAATCAGTAAAAATTATATGTTCTACTCTAGTGCTCGTCAAATTTGGGAAGACCTTGCAAATACTTATTCCATGCTACAAGACATCTCTACATACCAGCATGTAGATAACATTGTTCTACCACCTCTTCTCACATACCAGCGTTGGGCAAATATCACTCCTTCATCCTTGCCTGAAGATACCCACGACTCAAATCCTCCACCACCAGATTCTCATACCATGGATCCTTCATCCTCATCACCTTCTTCTAACTTTGACAATACTTGGTCTATTGCTCTTAGAAAAGCTATTCGATCTACTCGTAATCCATATCTTGTTTATAATTTTTAAGTTATCATAGTTTGTCTCATTCATATTCCTCTTTTGCTTTCTCCTTGTCCACCATTATTGTTCCTAACAATGTTCATAAGGCACTTGGTTACTCTAGATGGTGACAAGGTATGATTGATGAAATGCATGCACTTGAACAAGTAGTACTTGTGAGCTTGTACCTCTTCCTCCTAGTAAGAAAAGGTAGGTCCTCCTGGTGAAGTAGATCACCTCAAAGCTCGTCTACTAGCTAAGGGATACACTGAAATTTATGGTCGCAACTATTGTGATACTTTCTCTCCTGTGGCTAAGATCATCAATGTTTGTGTTTTCCTTGCTATGATTGTCATTCACCAATGACCTCTTCACCAGCTTGATATTAAGAATGTCTTTCTTCATGGTGATATGGAAGAAGAGATTTACATAGAGCAACCTCCTAAATTTGTTGCTTAGAGGAAGTCTACTTTAGTTTGTAAGTTACATTGGTCTTTCTATGGCTTGAAGCAATCACCTCGAGCCTGGTTTGGTAAATTTAGTCATATTGTGCAGATTATTGGATTCAAACGAAGCGAGGCAGATCATTTAGTGTTTTATTATTATACTTCTTCTGGGAAGTGAGCTTATCTTATGGTTTATGTTGATGATATTATTATTACAAGAAATATCACTAGAAGTACTCAATTAAAAAAGCATTCATTTAGCCACTTTCAAACCAAAGATCTAGCTTATCTAAAATATTTTCTTGGTATTGAAGTGGCAATCAGAAGAAGGTGTCATCATTTCACAAAGAAAATATGCTTTTGATATTTTGGAGGAGACCAGCTTGAAAAATTGCAAGCCCGTTGATAGTCCTATTGACTCAAATCAAAAGATAATGAGACCAAGGTGAACTTTTCTCAGACCTAGAGTTATAGAAGGTTGGTTGAAAAATTCATTTATCTTACTATAACAATACATGATCTTTCTTATCCAGTGCAAGTTGTGAGTCAATTTATGCAAAACCCTCAGGCATGTAATAGGGAACCCCAAGACACAAATTGTAGTATGAAGAACAAGATAAATACTCAAGTCTTAGGGTATTGTAATGTAGATTGGGCTGGTTGTCACACTGGCAAGAGATCTACCACATGATATCATGTATTCCTTGGAGGGAACCTTGTATCTTGGAAAAGTAAGAAGCAAAGTGTTATTGCTCAATCTAGAGCAAAAGTTGAATATCGATCTATGGCCCTAGCTAAATGCGAACTTTTGTGGATTAAAAACTCCTTCAAGAGTTGAAATTTTGTGAAAATGAGCAAATGAAGTTGTATTGTGACAATCAGGCCGCTCATATTCACTCCAATCCGGAGTTTCATGAGAGAACTAAACATATAGAGATTGATTGCCATTTTGTTAGACAGAAGTTGTTATCCAGGGATCTTATTACTAAGTTTGTCAGCTCTAATGAACAACTTGCATACATCCTAACTAAATCTCTAAGAGGATTTAGTTTATATGTTCCAAGCTTGGTGCATACAATCTATATGCTCCAACTGAGGGGGAGTGTTGAAATGTGATGTTATTTTCTTCTTTTTCCTTGTGTGTACCCAGCTCAAGCACTAGGGTTCAGGCAAGTGCCTTGCCTCTTCTTTGTATTCTATATATACATTAATAAAAGTCCAACAGTGTAGGCTAAAATACACCATCTTTTCAATCCTCTCATTTATTCAAGTGTTCTGTTTTTAATTTCAATAATGTTGTTATGCTCATGAAATAATGGATTGTAATTTGATATGATTTATGCTTGCTATATAGAGCCTTCTAATAAAATATTAGTAACCTCTAAATCTACTTTACTCATTTTGTGTCTATGTTTTTATAAAAAAAATACTTCAGATTCTTCCTCTTGGAACTACTCCCTAATTTCCCCTTGAGAACAAGGTTAAAAGATTTGGGATGGGATGCTGGAAGGGAACTTTTTCAGAATTATAAAGTTGTGAGGAGAGGTCCAGAGACCTCTCAAAATATCTGGAGTGTGTATCATTCACAAAAGGGAGACCTCTCAAATATCTGGAGGGAGTATCATTCACAAAGGAAGATCCTCCCTGTTATTCAGTAAAGATTGACCTTTCTTGCTATTACTGTGACAAGTCCTATCATAGCCATTGAGCACTACTTCAAAGTTCAACAGACAACAAGAAGATGAATCAACACATAGTTTCTACCCATATTTTCAAGTCACCTTTTGTCCTTTAACTAATATTAGTTAATTCCTGATTATTAATATGAAATCTTTCAGGTCTTCATAAGTAACATGCAGGTATGAATGATTGAGATAGACGTACAGAATGGCCATGTTTCAAATATAGCAAACCACAAGCTGTGTCTCAGTTGGAAAACTAGGGGCCATTTGATTTGAGAAAATGTATTCTGTTATCACATTTAATTAGAAAATTGCCACCTTTTTTATTGTGTTTTCTATTTTCAAAAGTTCACATAGGAGAGTAAAAACAACTTTTTATTCTTTCCTGTTTTCATTTTTTGTTTTCACAATTTCATATTCAAACTTTTGAAACAAGAAATATAGTAAAAATAGATCATGAAAACAAAATTAGTTTTCTTGAAGCAAATGGACCCTTCACTCCATGTGATGAACATTACTGCAGTGCAGGGTTTTAAAACCCACTAGAAGCACCTTATGGTAAAAGCCTAGCCACCAATGCCCAAGTGGAAACTACTCCTTCCTTTGCACCCAAAAAAAAAGTTTAAAATACAGTACAAATCTTTGGACTTCTTTTCTGCACAGGTATCCGCATTGTCTACTACAACTAAAGACATCAGTTTTGCTTGAGTTAGTTTGATCCAGATTCAAGATACAACTGGAGCCATAATGATGCAATAATATTATGAGACAAAGTAATAGAATACAAGATAATGCTCTATTTCCATTCCAAAGAACCACAGGAACTGGCAGTGAATAATGGATAGTATAGCCATCTGGTTCTAAGCTTAAACTTAATAAAATCCAACATAATGAGGAAAATATCACTTCAGCACAAATGGAAACACTGATGTAGATCACCGTGTTGAGCAGGTAAAGCATGTTAACTATTGTAACAGTCCAATAAGAAATACACTTCCTAGTTAAGAATTTTATTATCTAGTTGATATATGCAACAACAAGAAGCCCAAGAAGTAAAGCCATATACCAAAAAATTGAACTAGAACTAAATAATAAATGCATACTCTGCACTACTACACTACTAGATGTGTGCATCCTCTACAATTTACAATGCATTCCCAACAATTACATCATATTTTATATTGCTGAAGTAAATGCCAAAAACATAGTTAATATCTCTAGGCATTAATAATTCGTACTTCAAAAGGTGGTCCGTGATGCATTTAAAGTTGAAGCAACCAATGACGAAAAATAGTGGAAAAGTCACAAATGGAAAAACTTAAGTTTGAACTTGGGTGAATCAGACATGACTGTAGAGGATTGGCAACAATGAGTGGACAGTATTTGAAACACGTCAGAAAAGTTCATGTCACGAGAGACAAGAACCAAACAGAAACTGGGATGTCATCCTGGAGATATCACAATATTGTAGAAATCAATAAAAGAGATTAGCAGAATAAAGAACTTGACCAAACTCATCAAAAGAATGTGTGGAGGACGAAATAAAAGTATGAAGAGAACCATGGGTGTTAGTGCACACCCAAGATGTCACAATAATGGAAGAAACCAATGAAATAGATTGTCAAGAACTACCAGAAGGAGGACGCAGTAGTCAGAAAAATTCCGGAAACACAGCTGATAAAATGTATGTCGAAAGCTAGGCTGGAAAAAGAGACCATTGGAATGAAAAACACAACTAGAAGAAGCCAGGACTAGCAGGAAGGAATAACATAGTGCAAGGAAGTTAAAACAGAAGAAGACGTAAAAGGGTTAACATGACATGAAAGACGATTAATTTGCAAGGATAATCACGAAATTAAAGTATAACTCTGAATTTTAGGGTGCCCAGTAGCAACGTAGTGACAGGACAGATCATGGAGGATGGTACTACTCTAATCCCATCATGAGACCAAATAAGGATGTATTACAATGTATTGGTGTATTTAATATGTTCATAAAACCTATAGCATAGCCCTTATTTATATAATCATAATCCTAGCTTATTATGAAAACAAATCACGATTAAAGAGAATATGATAGGGGAACTAATTCTAGAGAATTATCTAACACTATGAATTATTGAATATTTGGTACCCAACTCTAGACAAAAGATATGTTTGATCAACTCCATCAACATCCTATTTCTTTTTTTATTTTCCGTTTTGTCATTCTTATGGTTTAATCCACCGTTTACCTTTTCAAGTTTCACTTTTTCAAACAAAGTTTCTGATGGCATGCAAGCTGTCCAGTTTACCAAAGAACCATATACAGCTTTAGGCCAACCGATGGGTTTTGGAAACAAATGTTTATACTTTACATGATATCAGTAAAAGGAAATCACAAAGAACCAATTAATCATTAGATTATTGAGACTCAATTCCACTACAATCACTGTAAAGTAAGTCAGAATTTAAAATTAGTCGGGTGATATTTGCAGGCATTTAACCAGATACTAAATCCATACTTTAAAAAGTGGTTCATGATGCATGGGGTGGGGGACTTGTACAACTAGCTGGTAAATATATTTCAGTGCTCTACTCTCATGAACAAGAACATCAATTACTTCCAAAAATCACTGAATTTTTATGAGATCGAAATGAATCAATCCATACCTCACAAAGCCATTGTTGTCTATGTCTGCAGCAAGAAACTCAGAAACAGTCATATCCTGACCAAGAATCCACTTCGCCATCCTCCTATGCCGCTTATCCACTCTTGCCTCGGCCAAATAGAGGAACGCTCGAGCCACCGCAAGCGTTGACACGAGCAACCAAATTGCAGCAAAGATCCGGCCATGCATGGTCTTGAAAGCATGGTCTCCATAACCAACCGTAGTAACCGACATAACCGAAAGATAAAAAGAGTCCAACCATCCAAGCTTCTCCACAAAATGCATAACCGCCACACCTACCCCAATACAAATCACCACAACTCCCAACGCCAGCGCCACCTTCAATCGAATCCTCATCCTCCCTTTCTTCACATCAATTATATACGACTTTCCATCCTTCTCACCCCTCCTTCCCTTCACCGCCGTCAACATATGATTCTCCTGCAAATCAAGCACATAACTAACCATCCCACTCAGCAATATGTCTATAAATCCAAACCCCACCAACACAAACAATATAGAGAAAAGCTTAGTGGCTGTGCTATTTGGAGTGATGTCACCATACCCTATTGTGCACATTGTCACTATACAAAAATACAATGCATCAACTACAGGATGAGTCTCAGTAGCCGAAAAATTATGACGATTGAACCAATAAATGACAACCCCTAATGCCAGATAAAGAACAAGAAGAATCACACCCTGGCGCACAACACTCTGGCTGCCAAATTGCGGCCTTGGCACAGAGGATTGGTGGTTGAAATCGCTGATCACCGCCATGGCCGGCGCGGTTTTGGAGCGATGAAGGTTTGTTTTCCGCCAGGAGTAATTGGGGTCAAGGAGCCAAGAGGATAGTTGTTGCTGCTGGGAATCAAACAGTGATGGCGGTGCATAGTCCTGCGAGGCAGAAGAGGAACATTTTGGGGAATTGTGGGGGAGTGTTAAGGCATCGGCCAAGGGTGAAGGGTCCCTTGGGGAAGCACAAGCAGGACCAAAGATGAGACGGTCCTTGAATTCCATGGGGGTCATGGGAAGAACCATTTCGTCGTGCTCCGGCAAAGGACATAACGGTGACGATGCTTGAGGCTTCTTTCTGGGGCTGAAATATGGGAGCAGAGGCTCCTTTTCCATAAGGGTATACGATTTTAAGGGTTCAGAGAAAGAAAAACGGTTGAAGGCAGGGAAAGACGGTGGCTTTGGAGGAAGGAAGAGTTTTGCGGAGAAGGGTGAGTTTGGGAATGGAGGAAAATTGGTTGAGGAAATGCAAAAGAGAGTCTTTGTGCAGAGAGTTTTTTATGAGCAAAGTGGGGATGGAAGTTATAACAGATAGAGAAAGGAGAGAGATTTGCATTGCATTTGCAGTACATAACATAACAGGGGTACAAGAAGGAGGAGGGTGTTGACGTGGGAGGTGACAAAACATGTTTTCTGTGATTCATTTATCTGGGTACCAATCGTTTCCAAAGTTAGATGCTAGTCACGCGCTTCTTGGTGCCAAGTGGCCCAAATCTTTTCTGTTTTTTCTTTTTTCATGTGTGTATCTTCTTGGAGAATTAATAAATACATCACATTATTACCTTATTTGTAACTTTTAGTTAATTTGTAGACTTATATGACATTTTTTTATTTTTTTATTTTAGTAGTAATAAGAAAAACATGTTTGACCTCATTAATATCTAGGGCTTTTATTGACTAAAACAATATTTAACTTCATTATTTTTATTTATTTTACTAATTTATTACTTTTTTGAAGAAATGGTTTTATTATTTTCTATATAAAATTTCATTTTCTTACCTTTTAATTGCACAAAATGTTAATAATGATACATAATCATTATTTTTTGATATTTTAATCACGGTATTATTTTTAATATTAATTTATTATTTAATATTGAACTTTGTACTATAATTTTTATATTATATTATTCCTTAAACATTCTATTAATTGATACAACAAAAGCAAGATATTGACTTACATGTATGACACTTTTATTTTATTTTAAATTTGACTAAAAATAAATTAAGATGAAATATAAGATAAATAGTAAAATACATAATATATAAATATGATAATTGAAAGTAAAAAAAATTGTTATTAAAATAGTTTATCATCAAATAAAAAATTATAAGTTTAAAAATTATTAAAACTAATTTTTTTAGTACTTCAAAATATATTTTTATAAAAAGAATTAAAATTTGTGTAAATTATCATGTTAATGTGTAAAAGTTTTTAAGTATAAATTATTAGAAGCAAATTTACATATTTATTAATAAGTCATTCTAAGTTTGGATGGTAATAATATATTAGATAAAAATCATATTAAGATTATTTATAGTCTAAATATATAGATGTAGTTTTTCGTTTGTTAAATGTCTTATAAAAAATTAACAAATTATTAAATATTACACGACAAGTAATATGAGTACAATAAATCTTGTGTTATTCTAAGACAATTCAAGTTTTGACATTATATAAAGAATTATCAGACAATTTATTAAGAAACATCAAACGATTGAAGTGTTACATGATTAAGATTTCGACAAATGACACTAATAATGGATGGTCAAGAAAATCATGTACCAATTTTAAAGGACTAAACTCACAAATTTTAAAGAAGATCCAAACACATGCATAACCTACTTCTTAAGTTATGTGTGCTTGTTTTAGTGTAGTCATCATAGTTGCTATGATAAAGCATATCATTTTACTCAACACAAGAAATATAACAGTGAAGTAACAACTAAAAGTCAAAAAAATATTTTAAAAAACTCTAATAGCAAAGACAACGCATAAGCATTATGTCATAATAGAACCTTTTGTCATGTTTATAAATAGAAACTTGTCAAGCACATAAATATTTGACAAAACATTCATGAAAAACTCATTTACGTGCTTGAACTCTTATTCTTTCATTTTTAAGAGCTTTTAGTGCTTAAGAAACATCATATATTAGATGACTTATAAAATAATGTGTTTTCATTTTATATTTTTGACGTTTGTATGAAACCAGATTCTTAATAAGGACTGATTTTATTTTATATCCACTTAGTTGAGTGTGAAACCATATAAAAATAAAATCATGTTGTATAACTTGATGAGAGGCCTTGTACATTCATTATTAAACTCAAGTTTAATTAGTGGATAGTTTAGAAAGACTTTATGTATTTATGTAAGCCAAAAATGACAATAAAAAATACATATAAATATTTAATTGTTTAGTGAAATTATTTACAATTTGATGAGATAACTAAATATTATAGTTTGTAATATATATATATATATATAACAATATTTCAAGTTTCATATTCAAATAATAACTAAAGTATTTTTAATTAATTGTTTTAAGGAAATAAATTGGACATACTATCTTTAATTCCATACATTATTTACTTATATTTATCAAACCACGTAGTAATTTGATTAAAAAGCAAATTACTTTATTTATTGTCTTAAACATTATGAAGATTATAGATAAAGAAATATAGAGTATTTCATTATATTATTTTTTGGATTATTAGACTCTCTTTAAAAAAAGATTTAAAATTTTTTTTATATTAATTTGAAAATATCTAAATGACTTAAATAATAAACAAGATGATGCAAAAGAAACTATCAATCTCATGATTAAAACCTTGTTTGACATATCATGAGACGACGATGAAGAAGATGTAGACTTTTTCTTATTTTCACTTTGTAGTAAAACCATCTCTTCATTTTTGTTTATCAGCAATAAAAAATTATATAAATAGGGGTAATAAGGTTATCCCAACCTGTATACAAAACTACATGCACACAAATGCACATAGAGGATGAACAATCATTGTCTCCACAAAAATCTCAACCAAAACATAAAAACAAAAAACCTTATTGAGGTCCTTATAAATCTCTCATAACACAATAAAACATAAAAAAACTACCACAAATAAGCTCAACTGTCCAAAATTCATATACAGCCCAGTGTACAAAATCTCGAAAGCAAATAAAAAGCATAATAGCTAATCATAGCACAGCTTCATCTTCTAAACCCAAAAACACAACTCTGCTTGTTTCAAAGTTCAACCTCTCTACACCAACATATCATCAAGACATCTATGCCAAAAGTAACAAAAACAGTATAGAAGAATGAAACCATAAACACGTACAAGCTGCAAGAATCTGCTGTACCTACCAATAATCCCCATCAAGCAACAAAACCAATCTAAACATTTAATCTAATAGTTTTAAACAAGTTAGTGGATCGAAACACCAGTCAGAAAGTGAAATTCTTGATTTACCATATTTGCTAGCAATGAAAGCCCACATATTAATCTGAGTAACTGTTAAAACCTTTAACACGTCACATTTCCTATTTTTAAAAATAATTTCATTTTTGTGCTTTCAAGTGTTTCATATGATTGACATCTAAACCATTCTCCACACGTCATTACGCTTATTTTGTACCCCAACCCATTTGTCACAATTGCAAAATATTACTGATTTTTTTACAAGAGAAGAATACATGATTTACAGTTTCCTCACATGAGTTGCAGAAAACGTAATTAATATTGTTTATTAGGATCCCTCTTCTTCGTCTCTAATTCAAGTTTATCGTAAATTAACAAAATAAATATAATATTTGACCAAGTAAGTTGACATCTTCAAAATTGTATTATAGGTAAGGTTCGATTAGGGATCATGACTTGATATCTCAGAATATGTCCCATCAATAATTTTACGAGTACTTAAATAATTTATATTTTATATATTTTAAAGATATAGTATGTTGATTTACATAAATAAGACATTAAATATATTTAGATTACTAAAATCATTTATATATAATATAATTGAAATAAAGTTTTAAAGTTTTAAAAATGTAATTAATATAAAAAAGTAAACAGTATAATATTTAATAAAAGTTACAGAAGTACATTTAGTAAAGCCATAGTTAAAGCCACCAGTGAGTTCATTTTACAACTTAATTATATATGATTTTATATTTGAAAACTGTTAAAATTTTTCATAATTTATACCCGAGTGTAATAAAGTAAATAAAAAACGAAGTATTTTACTACTTCAGTAAGAAATCAATATTTCTATATGATATCACAATTTAACATGAGAATACTAAATTGAGACAAATATTTAATTGCTAATTGTAAATTGAATGAATAAACCTAAATAAGATACCAACAAGAAGAATATGTATAAAGTGTTTGTAACCATGTCAAAAGAGCAAAACGTAAAAGAGAAAATATGATTTAATAATTGGTTTTGATATCAGTAACTTGTTGTTTTTAATCTTAATATGAATATTAAAGTAATTTTTTATTTCACACTTTAAGAGTATACATATATATAATTTATAATTTGTGTGTAGTTTGACTTCCACTATATATAATTTCAAATTATACTATATATGTTATATCTTATATTACAAATTAATTTTATGAAATTGAATAGACTATTTATAAATATTTAATTTTATATTTATATTTTAGAAAATAATTTGATAATATTGAGTTAAGTATAGATACATACGTAGTCCAAGACTCTAAAAGCAAAAGTAGTCTAGATTGAATAATGTTGTGCAAAAATGGAGTGCAGAAAAGGTTGGAAACTTCACTATCTGATTGCAACAAAAGAAGAAAAGAGTTATTACGTGTTTGGATTCATGTGAAAATGAAAGCTACTTTTCAATAATTTTCTTCACTTGAATTTGGATCACAGTTAACGTTTTCCAAACGCGGATTTATATTATTTTCTGTTTTTGAAAGACTTGTTTGACAACTGTTATTCCTAAATGTTCATCATTTTTTTCTTCTAAAGTGATTATATGCATGAAAAGTGGAGCTAATTTAGGAGTGATGAATGAATGTGTCAAAATTTGTTTAAGGATATAGTGTCTCATCTTCGATTCTTTAGTTATTGAAAAAGTCATACATTCCTCTAGATTCAAAAAACATTAAATATTTATATTTTCCGTTTGGATTAGCAATTTAATTGGAGGGTTATACACACTTGTATATAAGTTTTTTTAAGAGTTGAATAAAAATATGATTAAATTATTTTCATAGAAGTAGTAAGATATTTTTGAAAACCAGTTTAGATAATCTAAAACGATTTATAAACATTTTCATAAGATTTTATGATAGAAATAATTCTTTTAGTACATATTTTAGGGAGGAATCGTCGAATTTTGTGAAGACAAAATCCAATTTCCAAGGCATTTGAAGAGGAAAAATTATGTTTGGAGACTTTTACCGACAAAAACATTGACTTTGAAAATTTTATTTTAATGATATAAATTTAATTCAAAATAGAAAAATGTAACTAAAATATTAATATAATGTGTTGTGAAACATGATTGAGGTGATATATTATTCCGAAAACAACTCAAATGAACGTGTCGCCTAAAATTATGGAAAGATCTAGGTATGATCCTTAAGTGTTTGTAGTGTTTGGTTATTTTATTTAAACTTAAAATTTTACAATAGTTAGTAATACTAGCTTTTGTTTTACCAAAGTCCTTTCTTCAGGATAAACTTTTTTTTTTTTTTCTGAAAATTGAAGAAGACAAATATACAAAATTAATCAAATAAAATATATAACCATACAGTAGAATAATTTGTGATACAAATATCTAAGTTAACATGAAGTTTAAGTAGAAAATTGTTAAAAAATTGATAATTTTTACTTACTTAATGTAGGTTATATAGTATATTACAATATTTATAGTTAAATGAACTTAATATAAATGGTTGAATTTAGTGAACTCATTATACTACTAACAAGAAATTGATATGGAATTAACAAATGAACATTGATCTGGTCCATTAAAAATAATGGAAAGTTAATAAACTATAAAATATAATGCATGATTGCGATACTACAATAATAAACAATATAGATTATTTAATGATGCAAGTGCATTTGTCTGTTAGCGTTGCAGAGATAGATATGATAGGATGCTAAGTGTTTGTTATATGTACACATCTCACTTAAATATTTGAGTATCAAACAATTCAGTTCAATCTCACAACTCACAAAGACATAGGTTAGGTCAAATATTGAGCCACACTTGTTGGGTAAAACAAATTGAAATCGGTTTAGAGTATGTTTGGGTTAATTTAGGATAATGAAAATTGATTTTGCTATTAAAGTGGGTTAAAGTTGAGAACATAACTGAGTTTATCACAAGTTTAAATTAGATAACATTAAAAATTTATAAATTTTGGTACCACGACCCACTAGAAATTTAAAATTTAAGTTTTAAAATGAATATGTTAGATCAACTTTTAAGATTATTTAGAGTTATATTTAGTATTTGTGTTTAATAGGTATATTAATATCATATTTATAATATTAGATTTATAAGAATTATTTTATATATATTACATTATTATATGTATCTTAATTCAATTAATTTTATGATTTTTTTTTCCATAATTATTCTAGTGATTTAAAATTTAGTTTTAGTTTTCATTTAAAAAAAGTAGAAAAAGAAAACAAAATTAAAAAATGATAAGTTTTTTTTTTAAATTAAATGAGCAAATCGGTTTTCCATAGTTATTCCAGTTATTATAATTTTATTTCTGCAATCTTTTAAATATAAATATGTAAAAAGGGACTAAATCAGTTTAATTTGTTGTTATCTATAAAAAAATGAATTAAAATTAATTGCGTCCATTTTAAGATTGCATTGAAAATCTTAACTTAATCCAACTCTAGTAAATTACAAGTGGTCAAGTCTTGATCCGCTGAGAAGTTTGATGACTTATAAAAATCACCAAAAATAAACTTAACGTCCCAATCACTATAGGATCATTCTGTTAACTCAAATAATACTCTATGTAAGTTGTGATTATTAGTTAATTAAATATTTTGCAAAAAAATATGAAATGATAATACTTTACAAAAACATCATGGTCAACAAAATCATATGTAACCAAAGCGTGATGGGTCAAATCAACCAATCCCACACATTGATTATGGATTGCTGGCTGAAAATAAAGTTACTCGATGGGAAATTATGGCCTAACTTTCATTAGGTCCATGCTAACTTTTTTTTATAGAATGGGTTATACCATATAAAAATAGTTTAAGACCTGAGAAGCTACATAAGTAAACATAAATAATAATATTTATTCTTTTTCTTATTATTATTATATATCAAAAACGATATTATTCAGTTTTTCTTAATTATTAAGTATACGTTAACCGATATAAAAAATCAAAATTATAAAAACATTGATAGACAATTTTGTTGTTTAAAAGTCATATAAAAGATATGTTTTAAAATAACAGTTTATTACATATAATATGTAATTATATATATAAATGTATGTGTGTGTATGTAAGTGAAGGAGTGCCAAAATTTGCTAAAATTTTATAGTGTTTGCAAACTTGCCTCTCTTAATTTCACCCTTAATTCTATTGATTCCCTCCTTTTATAAGTAGTGGGTAATAAGGATCATTTTTAATTAATTATATTTTAAATAGAGTATATTTTGTATTTTTTTAATCTTTTAAATTTGTTATCAATCTTTTTGAGAATAGATAACAAAAGTAAGTTTTTCAACTTGATTAAGCATATATATAAAATTTGGTTATGTTTAGATATTTCGTTTTATGTCTTCAATTTTAAGTAATTTACTTATTTGAGTTATAAATTTTTTTAGAGTAAAAAATTACAAGTATGAAAAACTATTTATACTTTTAATAGAATATTAGGACGAATTATCTATATAAAATTTGGTTATGTTTAGATATTTTGTTTTATGTCTTCAATTTTAAGTAATTTACTTATTTGAGTTATAAATTTTTTTAGAGTAAAAAATTACAAATATGAAAAACTATTTATACTTTTAATATAATATTAGAACGAATTATCTAAATGTGAAAGTGACATTATCTTAATATTTTGAGTTTTGTACATGATTATATATGGTTTGAACATATTTAAAATGCTTGAGTTTGAGATGAAATAATTGAGATAAAATTTGTATAGTTTGAATTAATGAAATTTTGTTGTTATGTTAGAATAATGCATCTAGGACAAATTTGTTTAAGTTGTGGTTAATTTAGAGCTAAACATTCAATGTTAGATATAAAAATGTTTATGAGTTTGATGTGAATCAATGCATGTATATTTAATTTAAATTATATTTGAGCAAATTATGAATTGTACTTATCATTTTGAATGTAGTTGTATTTGTTAGATTAGTTTTGGGCGAAACTTTGAAAATATATTTGATTATGCTCCATGAGGTTATATTTTTGATATTTTTACTTAAGTTGAGAATTTTCGTTCAAGCAAAAATAAAACAGATGTTGAAACCTTCTGTTGGCTCTATTCCTGCTTTAGAGAAAATAAGACTACAACTTAACCTTTTTCCTTTGCTAGATTTTCGGTTGAATGAAGAAAATTTCACTAAAAATGAAGTAATTTTCAATCAAATGAGACAATTTTCGCTGGAGCTATTTTTTTTTTCTTTTTCTTTTTTGCTGGTCTCTTTAATGAATTATATAACAATGTTTATTACAACTATAAAATGTATATTAATTTGTGTATTTAATTAATTTGTGATTTAGTTTAAGTGAATTAAATTGAATGAAAAACAATTATTGAGAATGATAAGACTTCTATAAATTTGGGTCACAAATTTTAAATTATATGTGAATCATTATTTGATTTTTGTATAAAGTATTGACATTTATATTATAACAATTTTTTTTTACTTCACTCATGGTCTAAGTCACATAAACTAAAATATCATGTGGTGTAAAAGTAAAATTCTTACACACTATGATCTAAGTAGATGTGCATCTTGTATTGTAATGAACTGACCTTAATCAATTACTTTTGTGTTCACTTGTTAAAGTAAATATTGGATTAGATCAAATGTTAGTTTTTACAACTCTTTCAAAAAAAATGCAAATTGATATCTTGCTTATTAAATTCTTTGATGTATAAATTTATATGTAGTTTTTATGATTTTGTATATTGAATTTTTTTTACTAATCACAATAATTTTTATGTATATATTTTTCTTAAGTTGAAAATTTACTTTAATAACTTATCTTTGTATGTATTATGTGTATTGGAATCTAGAGTGATTGAACTATATACTTGAGTGCATATATATATATATATATATATATGGTTACAAGTCTAGAAGTAACATTTACAAGATATTAGAGTTTTACTTGTGACTCTATTTTTTAAAAAAAAATTGTATTTAAATACATATATTTTGTATATGTTCAATTTGAATTTATTTTTGTACATACTTTATGTTCCGTGTACACTAAAACATATAATTGTAAGGTTGTTATATTGTCTCTCTTCATTTCTTTTACTTGTTTGTATGTTTGTATGGAATACTTCAATTAGTAATATTACATACCTTTTGAATCAATATGGTTTTAATAAATAATTTTTCCTAAGTGAGCTTCATTATTAATATATATATATAAACTATTATTATATTAATAATAGTAATAATAATGATAACAGAAATAATAATAATAATAATATTATAATGAGAATTTTGGCATAGATGACAATGATAATGATAAAGTGATACAATAATATGGTTGATGATGGAAACAGTGATGACAATAAGGGTGATAACAACAAAAATGGAAGTTAGCATTTTTTTTCAAAATAAACTAATTCAAATTGATGTTAAATTAAATTGTAGTGTACTTAAAAAAAAATAAACTGTTTTAAAAAATTTGAATTGAACTTCGATATCAGTTTAGGTTTTAAAAAATTGAATTATTTATAAATAGCATTGCTTAAATCGAATCGAATGATAACTTATGGAATTTTAAAATATGTTTTAAAATTGATGTCCATTGATGATAGTTCAAACTATTTAAATAGTTGAGGTAGTTCAAAAGGAGTTTGGAGTAGTCTTGTTTACTTAAGTTACTCAAGTCGTTATGTAGTTCAATTCGCCTGAGCAATTATACAATTGAGTTTAGTTTGGTCAAACTATTACTAAGTTCAATTCAATTTTACAATAGTTTAGATCAATTCATTAATTTTGCTCACTATTAGTGAAAGTGATGGTACTTGTTAAACCAATAATAATAGATAATTGGATCCGTTAAGTAGTTGAGAGAATCAGGGGTGCTTTCAGGTAAAAATCCTTTAAGCAGTCAAGATACAATAATATACTATAATATATGTTAGGTATATGTGATAGTAATATGACAATACACAAACTTAAAGTATATACATTTTTACATTGTATGAAATATATACCTAAACTCAAATTATTAAACGAATTAAATAGAAAGCTACTATATTGTATAAAATAAAAATGCATGCAATTTTAATATAAAACAAGGATATTTATCATGATAAACGATATCATAAGAACCAATCAAATTTTTTTAAAAATTTTGTAAAAGTTATTACATGATATTGTAACATGTATTGTTTTAATTATGCGTTCCTTATCCAATAGAATGTTCATTACACTTCTTGTCTCTTCTATTGTACCACTTTTTAAGAATTTTCTTTTTATATTTCATCGTCTTTTTCCTGTCCCCGTAATTATATTTAATGAATAAAATTAACCTTTTAAATTCTTTTAGTAAAGTCTGGAAAATCCAGTCTAAATATTATTACTAAAAAACTTTTATATCACTCACTTCAAATAATAAATAAAGAGATAAGAGGTATTTTAGATCATTTTAAACAATATCAAATGGAATGATCATCTTAAAACAGTGATAAAAAGAAATATTATATAGGGTTTAAGTATATATATATACTTTAGAATACAAAATTTAGAATGATAATTTCACTGGTATGAATATATTTAAAAATAAAAGAGAATTGAAATTTCAAAATAAATGAAGTTGGACCAATGAAAATCAATAGTGGGCTGAAGAGATGCAGGACCACACGGAGGTAGGTAAGGAGTGCTGATTCCGTAAATGAAAACAGAAGAGATGAAGGTTAGGACTGGAATATAAAATTATATCTTAAGGGCAATTTTGACGTTTCGCATCTTCTATGGAGGTGCGGGCCGAGATTATAGAGATGCAGGAAGAATTTAAGCTTTCAAATATAGAGTTGACATAATTTATACCCTGGGAAGGAAGTAGATTTAATCACAAGAACTTTATTTAACCTTTTTATTCCCAAAAATATCGATCTTTTATTCTTTCGATATTTCTATATTACTTTAAACGAAGCCTTCATGAATTTCTTATTCAAAAATATTTTTACCATTTTCCATTCTTTTAAGTATCATTTTCTTTTTTTTTAATCCATATAACTATCGAAATTTAGCATTTAATATTTGAAGAAAAAAATCAAATAAAAAAACTCATGATATTATAAATTTATAAAATATTAAAAAAAAAACAAAATCTCAGCTATCGAAGAAACAAATAGATCGCTAACAAAAAGAATATTTTATGAAGATTGTTTTGAAGAAAAACTGAGAAATCAAATAGAAAATAATCTTTAAGAGGCCAAAATTAGTCATCAAACCTTAACATCAATTTGACCTTCAAATAATAAAATTTACAAATTTTCTTGATATTTTATAAGTTTTATTTGGATTAGGGAGTTTAAGTTGGTGAAAAATGGAAAAACAAAAGAAAAATTGAGTAAAAAGTGAAATCATTTGGATTGAGAAAAAAATTAATAATAAGTAAGATAATTTTTTATTAATAATTTATTTTTTATATACTTTTATTATTATTATTGGAATAAAAAATATGTCACCTCCCTAATAAATTGAGATTAGTTTACACTTAATATAAAACACTACTTACCGTATGTAGAAACCAAAGCTGCAATTATAAAGATCAGTTTAACACAGTTAGAGCCTTAAAACAATCACAATGATCATCTGCCCTGGTCGTTGAATGCAGCATTTGTGAAAGGAAAATAAAAACTAAATAGGAAAAAAAAAATATTTCGTGGAACATTATAACATGTAATTTGTGAGATGCCATTCACATGCTAGAAATTGTTTTACAAATGAATGAGCCCAAGTATAATAGTTTAATTAGGAGGATAAGTCAACCAAAATTTCAAACTGAAACGGATAAATTTAACAATCCACTTTTACAATACTTTGTGGCTAAAATACATAATAAAGCATGAAAGCAATGCTCAAGGCACACCGTTTGAAGAAACAGTGACAGTTAATCATCATCCTCAAGAACACTTCGGCGCCTCTGTATCTGAAATGACAAAAAAATAACATGGTAAATACTTCAGAAAAAGATAACAGAAAATGTAACAAATATTCTACAACTTACTGTAACTTTTGTCTGCCTTGTGGTTTGATTGTTTATCTGCTCCAGCAGTGTTATGAGCCTTTCCTCAGAAACCTAAATATGCAATGAGTGTGTTATAGGCATGGTAGATAAATTGATATTTGATGAAGTTTTATGATGTTATATCTAGCAGGGTAAGCCTCGGCACAACGATAAAGTTGTTGCCCTAATGCATAGCAAATCCCTTTATCCATTTACACCTAACCAAGTGATTACCACAAGAAGCAACCCTAATATTCCATCTAAGTAACACATGAAAGATGATAACGCTAACGTAATTAACAGTTGTCACTTGATTGCATAGCATGCAATTATAGATTGAGGACCTATTATCAGTTGGAAAAAAAAATAAATGATACAACTACAACTTCAATGATCAAACGAAAATATATCATACTATAAAGTACATCAAGTTTAAATTAAGAATATTGGTGACAAGAACGGAAGACTCAGCAGAAAACAAGATCCAACATACTTTTTCAGTTATCTGACCCATTTGAGCAGCTCTCAGGATAACATCTTCAACACCCCTTGCTTTCTCAGGTTTCACCAAAGCAATCCGAGCAACTACATATAAAGATAAATGAAATTTGAAATAATGCAAGAAATCTAATCATGTCAGCCCAATTAATTGACCAAAAACCTTAATAATACCAAGATGATGACTAGTGAAGTCCAAACAAAAATCAAAAAGCCAATTAAACAAATAAATCCTATTACACCTTATGCACTGCATACAACACTATTTTTCCTATTCCACACTACATTATTCATTATTTTTCAAAGTAAACTAAATATCCAACTTCAATATCCACAAAAACGGCACAGTCCAAAATGCAGTATTGAAATCTTAAATGTACATAGAGGGGGAAAAAACTTGCACTATAGGTGTAGCAACTCCTATCATCCTATGATATCTTCACAGGGTACCTAGCAGGAAGTGCGCACATAGGGGAAATAAAAGAACAGAAGGTTGATGGATAGAGAAAATGCAAGTTGCTGATTTTCATGTTAACTGGTACCAGAGCAGTCTTCAAAGATGATTTTGTTTTGAAAGATGGAGGCTTAAATCCATCAATGAAGCTTGAAACACTTCATAAGATTTCCAACACTTCGCACGTATTTTGGATGAAAACTTATTTAGGCACAAAATCTACTAGTTATACCCACGTATACTAATATCTTCTTTCAACAGTGTTCGTTTTGGCATATAATTTGCAGGTAGACTTTAGTCACAACAAAATATATAGAATGAAATGGAAACATAACATCTAGTAAAAAATATCTTATATATTTGTTTTATGAGTGTGCATCTATTGCGTAGATAGTTTGTATTTGGTCAAAATATCTCACAATACCAGATATCATTAAAATACAAAACACAAAAAGTTTAAGAAGACAAAACACTTACAATATATAACATCAATAAAACCTCCCCAACATGGGTCTCTAGATTCATAGATGCATGCACGACTAATTGAAATTTGGACATATATCATCACAAACCACAAAATATTAACTTTTATCTTCTACCAGCAGCACAGCACAAAACACATCCATGAACATTTTAACACAAGCATTCACCAAAGTAGTAAAGGAAAGAAGAGAATCATTCTTGTGCATATTTTCTCTAAGAGAGCAAAATTGCTTACGCCTTTCTCGCGCTTCAGCAGACAATATCTGACTAAGCATCATCTGTCTTCGTTCCTCCGCCTCCCTAAATTAATTGTTGTTCCAACCATATCAATAAGTGGTTTTACTCCAAGTGCAACAAAAAGAAACACAAATAAAAGATGACCAAAAAAACTATATTCATAAACTAACACCTCTTTGCATCATCCTGAGCCTTCTCCTGTTCAGGGTTCTGTTGATTTCCCTACAAATCAGCAAAAATAAAATAATTACAAGAGAATTATCAATCTCTAAAGTGAAAAAAATAATAATAAAGTAAAAAAAAAAAAAAATCATTATCTCTTACCACGCCTCGGCGACCCATAAGCTCCTGCATCCTTCTCTGTCTAATTGCTTCCAACTCAGGATCAGCCTGAAGCGGAAAACAATTAATTAATTAAGTAATAATTAGTAACAATTAAAATTTGCAGAACCGAAAAGTGTTGGTAAAAGATAGTTTTAAGAGCGATTCCATTGAGTATTTTCAATGGAAGAACAAAAAAGCGCAAATTTAACGATGGAATGAGAATTGGGAACGTACCATTTTGGTTGGGTGTGCAGAAGAAACCCTAGCGAGTCTCTGATGATGCAGCAGGAGGAAGAGGAGTTCGCGTTTGCAATAAGCGGCGGATGTTTGTCCCTGATCAATTCAGTTTCTTTTAAATCCTAATATAATTTTATTTATAGTTATTTTTAAATTATTGAAATTTAATTTAGATACACTGTGAAATGATAGTTATAAGGAACAGAGGATCAATTAAATTAATTTTATGATAAAATAAAAAAGAAATAGTAGTTTAAAATAGTTATGAGGTCATTTGTCTTACGAGATAATGTCTGATTGCATATCTAACTGTGAATAAAATTGTAGAGAATGTTTCAAGATATCGAATATAGTCATTATAACTTTTTTTCATTTTTAATTTTATATAATTTAATATTTGAAATTTTTATTATGAATTTTCTCATAATGTAATTTAGGTATTGTTGTGAATTTTCATCAGATAAAATATCTATCTTTTGTAATGAACATCTTAAAAGAATTTATGCTGATAGATACAGATAAAAGTAAGTTATGCTTTTTCAAGATAGACTTATAACTTACCTCTTTCTCTTTTTCCTAAAAATAAGTTATGTTGTTCATTTTCCTGAAAAACAATTATGCGTTTTACTAGGTTGTATCAGGTCTAACTTTTTAAAAGAAAATAAATTAAACTAAAACATTTATAAATACCAAAGTTTAGAACATACTCAAGATGATAGACATAATGACCTGATTCATTTATGTAAATATAAATAATAGTTTTTATTAGTATTATTTCATTAGATTTTTATTACTTTAACCAGCGAAAACACATGTATGTGTGTCCACTTTTTCCTGTAATAATAAAAAATAAAAAATTAATTCTTATAATAATTATTAAAAATAAAAAATATATTATCAAATTTATAAAAATTACTTTTATAAAAAGTAGTTATACAATAAATATTGTTTATAATTTTATCATAGTAGATAGTTTTTTATTACAGGTAGTTAATTGAGTTTACACAATAATTACAAAATTTAAAGGATAAAAATAATAATATAAATTAGTAATAAACTATGTGCCCTAAAAATGATTATAAAGAAGAATCTCTTTATTAATAATTATAGATACTTTTTTAGTTTTTTAAAACATGTTAACTGAATTTATGTAAAGGATTTAAAAAGAGAAATTTATATATATAAAAAGAAAAGTTAGTGTGTAAGTTTCTTTTAATCAAAAAGTGAGAATTTCCAAATAATTCAAATATATTAGATCCTTATTTAGTAATAATATTTAAAATATGAAAGTAAATATTTACCGATATACAGTTAAATGTAATCTCAAATATTTCTTCTAAATATAAACTAACTTCTAAATAAAATTACTAAGACATCCATTTCATTTTTCTAAAAATATGTGATATATAAAAATAAATTTGTTTTAAAATCTCCATGACCTATTTATTTTTTAATTTCTAAATAATTAGATCATGTTTGAAAAAAAATTGTGATCAGTAATATACAATTATTTTCTAATAATGTAAATCAACATTTTGTGATTAAGATAATAATTTTATGTTAAACTCTTTAGATATACACTTTAGCCTAACAAAAAATTTTAAGATAGGTTGAACAATTTAAACTCGAGATTCACATCTATATAATTTGAAGCTGGTATAAATCAATGATGAAAGAAAGTGGATTGTCTTGTGAAATCCCATTAAAAAGGACACCAACTAATATATGTAAATCTCATATTTTTTTAGTTCATTTGATTTTAATGTTGAGGTTGAACTTTATTTATGGCATAAGAGTAAAGTATTTGTTGATTCCAACCTCCTTGATTAATACAGACCTTATTTAGGTCAAATTCACTTAAAGATTGAAAGATCAAGTGATAGAGATTTTGTTATAAGAAAGTGTTGATTTTGTTTATGTAATAGTTTTTAGGCCTCTCAACTTGTTGTAAGTTCTTCTTTTATCTTGATTTGATCATCAAACGAATTAAAAAATTATTGAATGTATTTTGAATTCACTTATAGTTTTGAGTTACATTTTCATGGATTAAAATTGTTAAGATGTTCTTAGATTTATTGCAATTATAAGAAAGAAAATTTTAATCAATTAAAACCATTATTTAATTGACTAAAATTACTTACAAGTTTATTTAAGTTAATCTTGTAATAGCATTTTACAAAGGATTGATTTAAGGTCTTGTAGACTTTAAGATCTCAACTCTTGGATGCTTTTTTTCTTCTTGTTTTTCAATGTGTTTGTAAAACTTAAAAGTTGAGTAGATTGCTTGACCAATGTGGCAGAGTAATTAGAAGTAATTTTTCAAAAGTGAATCAATATATATATATATATATATATATATATCTTCTTATATTATTTATTATTTATATTCTCTATCAATATTGTAATACATCTTGCATGTCATCTTAGACCATGTTGTCTAAGATTGAGATATGACATAGAAAGTTAAGTTATGTAAGCGACAAAAGACTTAGTTGTTGAAACAACTAGAAGGATTTGAGGTGGGAGACAATAAGGATTATGTTTTTAAGTTAGACAAATCCTTGTATGTCTAAAACAAACTCTAAGGTAATAAATAAGTGTTTTGACGAGTACATTACAAAATTTGGCTTTGAATATAACAAGTTTGATATTTACATCTATTTTAAGTTTCTAGCAGAAGGTGAGTTCATGATATTTTTATTATATTAGATGTCATTTTAATAGTGAGCAATAGTGAGCTTGAGGCTTAGAAGGTTAAAACTGAGTTGAATAATGAGTTTCAAATGAAGGAACTTGGAGTTGATAGGAAGATTTTAGGGGTTAAGATCATTAAACAATGTGATAAGAAACGTCTATATGTGTCTCAAGAGATCTATCTCAGAAAAATCCTTGAGAAGTTTGGTATGACAAACTTCAAACCTATATCCACACCTCTTGCATCTCACTATAAGCTAAGCGATGAAAATCTCTTACGATGGTGGAGAAACAACATTCTATGGACGTTTTTCCATATGCTAATATAGTTGGTTATATTATGTACGTAACGGTCTGCACATGCCCTTATATAGTGTATGTTGTGAGAATTGTTAGCAGGTTCATATAAAACTCTAGACGAGCTCATTGACAAACTCTTAAATAAATTCTTTGTTACCTGAAGAGATCACTTGGAAGAGTTTTAAGTTTTGGTGAAGCTAGAAAATCTACCAAAAATACGTCCATAAAAGGATTTGTTGAGCCATACTTTATTGGGTGTTGGACACCAAAAAAGATAGTGGCTTTGTCATGGAATATGTATTTATTACTTATGGTACTGCTATCAGTTGGAAGATCAATCTACATAAGGTAGTCGTTTTCTCAACCACTAAAGCAGAGTACATTGCCATGACAGAATTTGTAAAGGAAGCTTTACGATTGAAGGGCCTAGCCAAGAAGCTAAATGTGCATACTAGATTGTCATTATCTACTAAGACATTAGTATTGCGATATAATTTTCTAGGAACCAAATCTACCATGAAAGAACTAAGCACATTGATGTTAAGCTACATTCCGTAAGAGAGAAGATTGATTGTACAAGGATCTGTGAAGGTGATAAATGTTTCAATAAATCATAATTCTTCAAATATGATTACAAATGTTTTGTCATGCAACAAGCTTTTTCATTGCTTTGATTTGATTTGGTTGATTGATGATTAAGTCTGTAATGGGCTTAGTGACAGGAGTGACTCCCATTTAGAAAATTTGTGTTGAGCCAAGGTGAAAATTTGTCATTAAAATCTTGTCTAGAAGGTTCCTAGACTGTCTCACTATCGTCCACCGTTTTACATACAATTTCTATCATATGTGGTAGATGGTCTTGGTAGATTGTCTAGTCTCTTAGTCTCTCCTAAGGCATTGGCTGTCTAGTGAAACTATTTAAGTGACTTTCGAGTTCATTAATAAGAAACATTATTCACACATCTTCCTCGTTAGTTTAGACACATTTCACATGTATTAGTTGTAATGATATTGTTCTATAAATAAAACCTTTGTACCATCATTAAGGTAACATTTGAGTTGTACTTTAGTAAAAGTTTCCTATGAGAGAAAAAAGTTGTAATATTTGAATATAATGATTTCTTTCGTAGATATAGATTGAAATTCATCAATATTTCAATTAAATCATGTTATTTTTGTTTGTGATTCTTTCTTTTTCTTTATATTATTATTTGTTTTCTATCTATTATATTTTTAAGTTTCTTTGTTATTATTTTCTATTATATAATAAATACTTTAGAGTAAATCTAATTGAATTATTTTCTTACCCGTTACAATAACTTCTACCTATTTTCCTTTATTAACTACCAACACAACTTTAATATATGTATTTCATCAATATCTTTTATAAACCTTAATCTTAATCTTCTTTTATTATAATTTTTAGAAACAATGTCAAATAAAAGTTGTTTTAACTAAGGTAATATCACCAATCCAAATACAATCTCTAAATTAGCTCTCACTTGTTTTCAAAATGTTTTAAGCTATAAACCATTTATATGTTTGAAAACTGAAAAGAAGAAAAACATGTTTTCTATCACAAATTGGACCATCTTCGCCTTACCAGAGTAACCAACCTTTCCATTTAACTAGTTTTTCTTTAACTTTGTTAGCAATTGGCACCAAGTGATATAACTTTAGCTTGTTCTTACAAATATGTACACTACGGTATACAGAAAGGCACTAGTCCTTGTGAAAAACCTATTATAGATGAAACTTTTCAAACTTCAAAATTGGTATATTCCGAACATTGAACTTAGATTTGCTATCTCTTACAATTTGACCTTAGATCTTTCCATATACGTAAAATATCCATAATGTTGCAAGGATTTTCCATAGTTTATTGAAAAATACATATTGTCATCAATATATAAAACATGTATGAGAACATGAAATTGTTATGGTCCAGTCCTCCTTAATGACGAGTTCTTCCTGCACCCTAATACCGTCTTCCTGCACCCTAATAAAAAATCTTAATATCACAATTACCCTTATATGAGAACCATATGACACCTCCATCCGGTTGTCATTTGAAAAAAAATTGACAACCGGATGAGCAGACCATCTGGTTCTCATATAAGGGCAATGGTATTAAATTTTTTTATTAGGGTGCAGGAAGAATGTATTAGGGTGCAAGAACTCGTCCTCTTTAATAATCATCCAAATTAAGCTTAATAATGCTTCCATTTTTTTTTAAAAAAACACCCTTACTATTAAAGATTCCACTTAACTTACGATCTTTAAATTAATTTTATATTTAAAATATAAGTATGTAATATAAATCATGTAACGTCCACCATTTTTCAACTAAATACAATCCACCATTATATATGTTATGTTAGATTATATTCTAATATTGTTGATAAAAGATATTACTAAACCCATCAACTAGGTTGTAACACTAAATTTTATCTTAAGTTACCGAGTTAGAAAAATTATTTTATAATTTTATTTTTATGAGTTTTGAATAATAATATAAATACTTAATTTAGTAATTAATATGAGTTCATGAAAGTAAAATTTAGAATAGAAATAAAATTTTGAATCAAATAATTAGTTCATCTTTTATTAGTGAAACTAAATGTAATAAAACTCTTTGATTAAATCCATTTTCTTTAGTAATTGGAAGAACACTTGTTCTTAAGCTCATTTATCACGCACCCATGGCCAACCAAAATAAAAAGATAAAAAAAATGTATATTTTACAAGCATTATTTATGATGTGATCGAGACTCCTCTTAGGACCTTTTTTTTTTTTTTAGAAAAATTGAGAAACATTTCTTACTCTTTTAATGACTTCAAAAGAAAAAATAGTAGGTAAGAGATTTTTATCCCATTACAAATGGTACATTTGTCACTTTACTCAATTAAGATTTAATTTATTTTGTAGTAAATATTTAATTAAATTTTATTTTTTCCGTCTTATTATACATGAGACACTTAGACATAACTTGAAAATTTATATCCAAACAATATGATGTATACTATTTAACTTTAATTGTACACTCTTTTTTTTTGGTTAGAATTATGATTTTAGTAAATAACTCAAATTTAATTAGATTTGTTAGAACTAATGAATAATGAAAATCTTATGCTAAATAAGTTCGATTTATGTTTTTTCAAAATTCCCTCATCTTTTTGTGATTTTAAATTTTGATAAATTATATCCGCTTAAAAACATATTCAAGTTTTTTCCTATTTTATTTATCATAGTATGATTTTCTCCTAACTAATCAATAAATATTATATATTTTAAGTAATTAACTTTAAATTATTTATAAAAAAATAATAAATTGAGGATGTTACACATGTGAATTAATTGAAAAAAAAAACACAACTTCCTTAACTTAAAATCTCAGGAATAATCTCCTTAGATAATCTTGAAGGATTGGAATACTGAAAAATAAATTTGTTTTTTTAATATGTAATGTAAAACAAATATTTTTAAATGAGTTATTATAAAAATGAATTACTATGAATCTGTTTTGCGAATAATTGAATCAATACTTTTATTTGGACTGAGTTTGCACATTAAAAAAACTCCCAATTTTTTTAATTATTAAAGAAAAAACTATTTTATAAATATAAAATAATTAAGGATAAATTAATAAGTTATTATGTTGGAAGTCATCTGATTGGATGTGGTATGTATTTCTTTTCCCTTCTTTTATTTTTTCTCACAAAACAGATGATGTAATAAAAGGGGTCCACACTTTATAAAACATGGGTTGGGCCTTTATTTTAAAGCCCAAAAGAAAGCCCGAATTCTTAGAAATATGAAAGTGGCGCATCGTTCATCATCTCTGTGATTCTTGTCTAGTGAGGTTTTCGTTGGGAACACTCAAAGCTATTGTTTTCTGAAGCTGTGAAAGCTCTGCACACCAAAATTCACAAGACATGGATCCCAAGCTAACCGAGGTTTCTCAGCTCTTCGATCGCTTTAAGGCTTCGTTTCTCAGGAACGACTATGACAACTGTTCCAATCTCCTTTCTCAGCTAAAGGTATTTCCCACCCAACCTAACCCTAGTTTACTTATTGCCCTCAATTTCAAAATTCGCCCATCATTTCCGCTTTTTCTTCTCTTTGAAGATCTATTCTGTTGCTTTGTTTGTTTTTTTTTTCTTCAAAAATTCTTGATTTTGAACTTGGTCTTGGAAGTGAGAAAGTTGTGGGATGGGGTAGGTTGCTTCCGTTTGAGATTATTCTAGCAATGGGCATTCTGGGTAAGATAGATTACACTGAGACCAACGTTATTTTATGCTTAGGAAGTTTTCATAGTTATTCCATGGAAACAATGTGCATCGGCAGATAAATTGGGTTTTTTACCTTTGGATTTGAATCATCCAAAGAGAGGGAGTGTTCTGTGGAGGATAAAGTGTGTTGATATTTGCAATGGTTGAGTATTGATTTACTAGTTTTCCACTCAAGTTAAATTATAGAAAGGGTGGTTTTGCTTGGAGAATATGATGTCTTATTTATAGGGCAAGGACTTGTATGATTACTGTTACAAACAGCTTGAATTCATAGCTCCAATATATTTGTAGTCTATATAAGATGGAGGTTTACAAGGTCTCAGCTTCCTTTTTTTTTAGGTACATGTTTGCAGCTGTTGTATTTATTTAATCATAACGTCGCTGTTTACTTACAGGTGTTGCTGACAGGGTTCAGAAGCCTTCCACCATTGTTTGCAGATACACCGAATGCTGTTCATGAGTTAACAATAGCAAGTAACACTCTTCGCTCCAATCTGTTACAGTGTCCCCCTCCCCCTACCTTTTATGTTTTTATAGACCTACAGCCATTGCTTAGGCTTAGACTTATTATTTAAGTAATAGAACTTAAATTTGCTGATTCATAAAGGATATCAATATGCACTGGCTTGCCTATAAGCTATTTGTGATTGAAAATGGAATCTGTCTTCTATACCCGCTATCTCTGTAGGCAGTAAATAAAGTTGAAACTTAAGATCCTTCTTGTTGTTAGAAAGATAATTTTGCTATCTGGTTGTTGAGGCAACTTAGCCTTTTTTATACTATATGAGGAATGGTTAATGTGGTTTACCCTATATTAGAAGAGAATGGAAAGAGTATAAGAAATTTTCGTCATCTAAAATTAGAAAATGTTAGATACTTGAAGGCAGCAGAATAATGAGCTAGAGCCATATTGATTAAATGAAACAAATTACTAAAAAATATCTGAATGACTGAATCATATCAGCATGAATAAGATAATAAATATCTGAAAAATGAAATGCAAGAAATGTTAGAAGTTCTATATGCAAGATTTCTTTTTTTCTGTTGGTTTTTGAACTTCTAGAGCCATATTGATTAAATGAAACAAATTACTAACTAATATCTGAATGACTGAATCATATCAGCAAGAATAAGAGAATAAATACTTCAAAAATGAAAGGGGAAAAATGTTAGAAGTTCTATATCTAAAATTTCCTTTTTCTGTTGATTTTTTGAACTTCTAGGGGATATATACGAGCACGCCGTTGTCCTTAGTGTGAAAATTGAGGATCAAGATGCTTTTGAGAGGGATTTCTTCCAGTTGAAACCTTATTATACAGATGCCTGGTAACTTATGCTTGTCCCTTTCTTTACACAACATATCCATTTTCTACTCTGGAACAGATGAATCTGCAACCAAAGCAAAGAATGGGCATCTTCTGATTGTTCACTTATCATAAAATTGTATAGTGTATGCCAAAACGTATAAAAGAATTATCAATATTAAAGTATGACGTTATATGCAATTTTGCTTTCTTTCTTCGTTGTTGGGTTCTTGTATTTCACGGGGACTTTTTTTGTGTGGCAGCAATCGTCTTCCACCATCACCTCAGGAGTACCCGATACTAGGTCTCAACCTGTTGAGACTACTTGTGCAGAATAGAATTGCTGAATTCCATACTGAGTTGGAATTGCTTTCATCTGCTGCTCTAGAGAATCCTTGCATTAAGCATGCTGTGGAGTTGGAACAATCTTTTATGGAAGGAGCATATAATCGTGTCTTGAGTGCTCGACAGACAGTGCCACATGATACATACGTTTATTTCATGGATCTCCTGGCAAAGACTGTCAGGTAATATTTGCTATTATTATTATTATTATTATTTTATTTTAATTGCATAGGGGATGGTTGAACTCAAGTGATAAACATGCGGAAACTGGAACTCCTACTTGATTTCTTCGGAAGTTGGGCTTATAGTTTAGAATGTTTTGCATTTTTCTTCTCCAAACTGATTTCTAGAATTTTATCATTAAATTGAGTTATTTTTATTTTTGTAATTCTATTTTATTTGCTTCTTGCAATGGCAATTTGATGGAAGCACGACCTTTGTTGTAATTTTAAAGCTCAACCACCTGCCTCTCTAGTGGTTTTATTCTTTTCCTATTGTGCATCTATATCGATTTTCTGATTAGTTTTTACCTATCTTCAAACATGCAGAGATGAAATAGCAGGTTGCAGTGAGAAGGCATATGACTATCTTTCAATTAAGGATGCTAAGCAAATGTTGTTGTTCTCATCAGATCAGGAACTTCTGGAATACATTAAAGAGGTGAACTATGTTCTGACCCCTTAGTTTTTGTGTTTTTTTGCCGGGGGAGGGAGGTGTGTCATTCGAATTGGGCATGAGATTGGATTTATGATTTGGAATTGGAAACGAGCTTGAGATTTGGAATTGAACCTTAGATCTGTAATAATGATAATGTTTCGAAGTCCTTTTAGAATTGAAAGGACAATTCCATGGAGTTGTAATATTAATAATAATCATCACCACAGCCCATTGTCAGTGTTACCAATAAACTTTACCATGAACCACCAAGACACCACCACTTCTATTGTCATAACCAAGACCACCATCACTATTGTTGTCATCACCCTTGCCCCACCGCTGTGACCAGTGCCACCACTTATTGTCCCCCTGTTACCATGGCTTGTGTCATTTTCTCCGTTGTCACCTGCAAATTAAATTTTTTATTCAAACATGACTTAACTCATCCTGTAACCAAATGAAATTGAAGTTAAACTTTATAATTCTACTAATTGTTTGTACAACTCAAATCTGTAAATTATGATCTCAAGTATTCCAATTCTAATAGAATATGAATTGGAATTATAATTATAATTCTATTTTCATGCACCAAATTAACATGGAAAGTCATTCATATCTCTGTCCACAATTACATTTGTTCATTCTTATGTTCTAAAGTTATTATCTATTGATTGAAGGAACATCCTGAGTGGGAGATCAAGAATGGTAGTGTCTTTTTCCAGAAGGCAAAAGAATCTGCACCGTGCAAGGAGATACCCTCTCTGCAGCTCATCAACCAGACACTTAGTTATGCTAGGGAGTTGGAGAGGATTGTCTGAAAAAATATGCGAAGTCGGCTTTTGTGTTTCAAAATTTCTCGTGTATGGATAATAGCTGCTGATATTGTCTTCTGAAATTGTTTAATTCTCATTCAATGCAGAACTAAAAATTGTTCACCACTGTATTTTGATCACTTAGGTGTCTGTATGGTTACTTTCATTTTTTTACCTCGTGCTCTGGAAACAGGAAAAAATGTTTCATACTTACATTTTTTTATGATTACATGATTCATGACTCTGTAGTCTAAATTTCATACCCAGAATATGATATGAATTTTTGAAGTCACGCATATTTTTGGTCGCTTGAATTTTTCCTCAGGTTAATGATCACTTTCGAAAATTTAGAATGATGGTGTGCTTGGCTGTTAGCGTTTTGTTTTTCTAAAGCAAATGTCATCAGCATATTGTATGTGGTAGCTAAATAGTTGTTAGGGAAAAGTATAGAGATCTGATTTTTTTTTCTTTTTTTTGTTGTAATTTGTGAACCCTTATGGAGGGTTGTTTTTGTGTTCAGTCACGACGTTAAAAATATTTGCTTCCAATAAGCACTTTTGCATTACATTATCCAAGTTTAATTTGTGGCCGAGTGATCTTTTTATTCTTTAAAGTATACATTTTTAATCTATGTCCGAATGATCTATTTATTCTCTTAAAAGATTATATATTTCTTGATTTATGTGGAATACTTATTTTCGTATTTAAAGCTATATTTTTTTCTAAATGCCATTAAAATTAAATTCTGACTTTTATATTCTTTTGAAATAATTTCTTACATATTATCATTAAAATGTAATTTAGTCCTCTTATATACAGATTAAAAATTGTATTTTAGTAATAGCATGTAGGGATTTATTTAAAATGAAACATAAATTTGAAAAATAAAAGTTATTAATTTTATTTAAATTTTAAAACTAAATTAAAATTTCTATACAATTTCAAAGCACTAAATTGACTTTTAAACAGTAATTTTTGGTGGATGTAGTATGTTCAGTTGTAAGTGTCAATATTTAGTGAAATACTACAATTTTAGGTATCAATTAATGTTGAAATTTAACGGAATAATTATTGAACACGAGTTCGTTTGGTCAATTAAAAAGTGAATTATTGAATTTTAAAAAGTTCTTAATATAAGAAAATTTTAACATAATCGCATATTAATAAAAATAATTTATATATATATATATGTATATATATATATATATATATATATATATATATATATATACATTTTTAAATTACCATTAGACCAAATTAATTTTATTAGTAATGACTTTTAAAATTCTTTTCTTATTATTTATTAGTACAAAACAGAAATAAGGGTAATCAAGGAAAACAAATCTCAAATTACATAGAAAACACAATTTTTTTTATAAAACAGGACAACATTTTTTTTCTAAAATATGCATAAATTTAAGTGTTATAAAGTTACTTGCCTATGTTCCGCCAAAAAAAAAAAAACATTCACAAGGTATTATCTGTTAATTAAAATCCTCATCTCAACAATTGGTGCTAACGTTTAATGTGTAGAGTAGGAAGATAATTGTTTAATTTTGATTGAAAAATAGTATTAAAAGCAGCATAACTGGTAACGCCACAACTATTTACCCGTCAAAAGTTATGATTATAAAGGATATGAGGAGGAAATAAACATTTATTCAAAGTTGATAATACTAGGGTGTCGCAACTGTGTTGAAATCAACACTCGCTTTTGTAATTAATGAAAAGGTGAAGGATAGAAAATACTTGTAGAAAAAATTGAAAAAAAAGTACATGATATAATGAAAAGTGCTTTTAATTGTTGGCAGAGATGCAATCTTTTTAAACCCCTCTCATAAACTGACCATGAACGATTTCATTTTGCATAACAGAAGCAGAGGGATATAGATTGTGAATCCTAGATTTACGTAAACAGTAGATCTAGATTCCTGGACCTACTGTCTGCATAGGTAGATGAAGCATGGATTCTCGTACATTATGTTAGTCTTTGTCCACTTACTACACTCACTTCCAGGTAAATCAAAGTCCAAATAGTCAACCTCCATACCCCACTTCTCAATCTCAAAAACACTCCAACTCTAACTTACTCTAAACAAACACAGTGAGTGAGAGTGAGTGTGAGACTGAGTTTGAGAGTGTGAGTGAGGAAAATGGCTTTCACCTTCACCACCATGACCCTCAACTTGCTCCTCCTAATAGCCATGGTCGCCACCAACATCCTCTCCCTCTACCACCTCTCCTCCACCGTCCAATCCCCCAAATCCCCTAAGCCACCCCCACCTGTCCCCGACCAACTCCTCCACCAGCTTCACACCATACGCGCCACCATCAACCACCTCACGCGCCTCCAGAACACTAACCCCACCAAAAAATCAGCCATCCCCTCAGATCTACTCCTCTACTCACACCTATCCCCAATTGCTTCCTCATGCCACAACCATCCCGAACTCCTTCATAAGTACATGACCTACACCCCCTTCTCCCTCTGCCCCTCTGATTCCCACCTCGCCGAATCCCTCATCCTCCGCGGCTGCCACCCCCTCCCCCGCCGCCGCTGCTTCTCCCAAACCCCACCCAAACCCATTCCCCCAACTTCCCTCCCTCAAAACCCCTTCCCCTCCTCCCTCCCCGACAACGCCGTCCTTTGGGACCACTACACCTGCAAATCCTTCGATTGCCTCAACAAGCAAAACCCCAACGTCGGCTTCCAACCCTCCCGCGACCTTTCCAAGTTCAATTCCTACAAGACCGACTTGGATCTCCCCATTAACCAGCTTTTCCAGATCGCAAAGGCCGCCAAGTCCGTCCTCCGCCTCGGCCTCGACGTCGGCGGCGGCACCGGCTCTTTCGCCGCCGCCATGAAGCTCCGCAACGTCACGGTGGTCACCACCACCATGAACGTGGCGGCGCCCAACAGCGAGGCCGTCGCGCTGCGGGGCCTGGTGCCCCTGCACGTGCCGCTGCAGCAGCGGCTGCCGCTGTTCGATGGAGTGGTGGATCTGGTGCGGTGCGGGCGCGCCGTGAACCGGTGGATCCCGGCGACGGTGTTGGAGTTTCTGCTGTTTGATGCCGACAGGGTGCTGAGGGGTGGAGGGTACCTCTGGGTGGACCATTTTTTCAGCAAAAGGGTGGACCTTGAGAAGGTGTATGCGCCATTGATTGGGAAATTGGGCTACAAGAAGGTGAAGTGGGCGACGGGGAATAAGACCGATGCCGGTGGCGTCAAGAATGATGAAGTTTTCTTAACGGCGTTGCTGCAGAAGCCTGTGTCCAGATGAGGGTCTTTACACGCAAAAGAAGGTAGAGAATTTGCAGATTAGCTCTATAACATTGTTTTAGTTGAGAATCTAACTAGAACAGTTTAACCTCTATACAGTGCTAATTGATCATAAATCAAAGTAGATACTGTAGAAATCGATATCCTTGTTGGTGATTGCTTTATCTATTTTATTGTAACCTGCCCTCACTCCTAGGCAGAAGCCAATTTCACAAGTTGCTTGGTAGTAATTTAATTAGGGAGCTAGGTTTTATTTGAAGAGATTAATTTTACAAGTCAATAACCTATAACAAGTTATGGTAAGGATGTAGAACTCTTTAGGTATGTATTGTAAAAGTCAGTACTTATCATACATTGCAATAATTTGTGATTGGATAACTGTGTGAACTCTCTTGTATTGCTTATTTGCATGATTGGAATGTATTTATTTATAATAATGTAAATATGTTATTTTTTTAATGTCATGCATAAGTTTCCATATATAGTCCAATTATTGATTTTTATAGTAATTACTTCAAAAGTTATGTAGCGGATAAGTTGTCGTTGATTGATAATGTAAACTTCTATGCATTGACCTATTAACATTATATAAATGATTAATCAATAAAATAATGCTGATTTTTTGGTGTTATACCTTAAAAAATAAGGTTTGATGTTTCAGTTTATACCGAGATGAATGTATTTTTATATTGGATAAGTCTCCGTTTAAATAATGTAGGAGTGTATGTTTTTGGCTCCTAATTTAATATACAGTTCATTTTGTGATTATTAATTTGAGGTTATCAATGGGAGTTTAAATTTGATGTACTGTTTGTGAAAAAGAGGTGGGGGGCAAACGATGCCAACTATTGTTTAGGTGTTGATGTTTACAATATATCAAACTTGTATAGCATTAGAAATGGACTAGAACGAGCTCCACCTTAAATGCTTGCTTACAAATTACAAGGAGTACTTTGGCTAAATTCCTGGTTGATCTTGGACATCTTAACAAATCCTAATAATATTTGTGATTGCATAAATTAAATTATTGTGCCATTAATAATGTGTAAGGCTGGGCCTGGTTGGTGGAAGCACCAAAGGGTCATCTCTTGTATTGCGTGCTTGGTGGGTCATTATATCACAAACATGGAATAATACCTGGGGAGTGCCTTGTTTTGCGTAATGTGCTGGCTTGCTTCATTCAAGCAATATATACCATAGATTGCATTCTAGAAACCTTGGATTTTGACTGGAAAGTAAATCTCATTTTAACCAGAGTGGCTACCAGTTGAGCACAATTTGAGTACACTAGTTGCAATATGATATGGTCTTTATACTTCTGAGAGGGAGCTGTCTGGTAACGTTCATGAACTTGGGCAATGAATGAAGCGTTGAAATATTCTAAAGAACTAAACTTGATGAGATGAGTTACAATAGGATGTCCAAAACCATGTGGGGGGACAGGGTAGTAGGGATCTGTAAATGAGGGCAGGGTACCACTCATTCAAATTCTAAGATTGGCTGAAACATTGCTGGATAATGTTCTGTGAAACAAACTTAACGGGATTTAAATGTAATTAGAGTGTGCTATGGCTTGATTTAAATCAATCCTGTAAATTTTGGGATCATTTCTCTCTTTTTATTTGTTAATTTTTTTTCTTGACGTTATATAGTTCGATTACTCTGCAACCTCATATTTGTCTCTGATCCGATTATTTTCGCCCTGTTTTGCACATTGCAGTTTGATATTTTATGGTGTAAGGGCGATAAGCGTGTCGGTTTATCCCGATTTCCTTGGTGATAGGTGTTTATGGGGGCACGTATTGAAGCAATTTTGATGCCCACTGATGGATCATAACACGTTCAAACAAAGATAGACGGTAGTGGATCACAGGTGTATATCCGTGGGGATTTGGGGAACCGGGTTCAGGAAATAGTTTTTTGTCATCGTTTATTACTTCTATTTCATTAAATTATTATCCCTAATTAATTGTTTTCAAATAAATTTAAGAAATGTTATTGCCTGCTTGGTTTTCATACACACACATATATATATATATATACATACATATATATATATATATATATATATATATATATATATATATGTATATATATATATATATATATATATATGTATGTATTTCTTGTGGCGCTTGCCATTTATCATGGTCGATCGTGATGGTTCATTTGATAATTTACTTATCATTGTTGGAAATCTTGTGTGAATATGAATTCAACATAAAAATTAAATAAGTTCCTGGTTGTTTCCATACGTTAACTTATTAATACCAAGCCTTTAATCTTATTTTACTAAAGATTTGGGTGAATTGAGTTTTGGGAACTCACCTGGACCAGGCCAGACATTCAACTCAGCTTTCAAACCTAAACTTCTAGGGCTTTTCTTCATGCACTCTATGATTTATAATTGTACCCTCATAATTTTTAAAATAACTATTTTATTTTTTCTAATGTGACTTCCGAATGACCTGTTTTAGAAATTTTTTAGAATAAGTTTTTCAGAATATACAGAATAGAATTTTTAGGACTTTTGGAATATAATTTTCAGAATAAGTTTTTCATATGAAATATATTTCAAAATAAGTTTTTTTTAACATATATTATATTTTTTGAAATGAGTTTTCATAATAACCTTTCAACCAAACTCACTGTTTCTCTCTGCAGTGCCAACAGTAGCGTGGAGTAGTAAAGGATAGAGTTTTAGTCTTTTTCTTGTAGGATGGGATGCAAAAATAAAAAATCAATTTCGGTTGGATGAGAAAAAAAAAAGGCCAGTAGAGTGGGCTACTTAGAAGAACCAAGAGGTTAGAAAATATAATATGGTGATTCCAGAATATAATAAAAACTAAGCATCTTATTACTTGTGAAAATACTATACTTTTTGAATTACACATTATCCTTTTTTTAATGTTCACAACAACCATCTTACAGTGTTACACATAATATTTTCTAAGGTTAAAAATTTGATGTAATATATACATTTAATATTGTATTATATATCTTTTTTTTCTTCTACTCCATTTTCACCGAAATTAACACTGGCTTTAAGCAATCATGTGAAAATCGTACTGGAGTGAACTTCATATAGTGGCCTCTAAATGACGTCAATGCCCTTATGTGTTGGGAAATTGGAGAACCCATTTAACTTCTATTTTTTAATCTACAAAAAATAACAACAAATCATTTTCTGTTGGTCAAGGGAAGATATTGTGCGAGCTAGAAGAGAATAAAGACATTATTTTCAGTCATATAACTATATACATACAAAAAAATTAATATATAAAATATTATAATCATGGTAAATAACATAACTACAATAAATGAATAAAAACTAATAATGAATTTGGTGAATATAGAATGAATCACATGATATAAGAGAGAATAAACAAATATATAACTTAAGAAGGGTTCTTTACATGAAACAAAATAAAGAATAAAAAAAAGTAAAAATAAGTTTTTAGGTTATTTAATAAATTAAAAATATTTTATTAATTTAAAATAAAAATAGACATCTCAATGAAAACAAGATATATACATATTCATCCACATCCTCAAACTTAATTTAAAAAAGGGTCCATTATTTATTTGTATTCATGCAAGTTACTATTATATGCTAGAGTTCATAGTTATAATGTAAGAGTAAGCTATAAAATATTTACTTTAATATATTTTAAATTTTTGGAAATGTATCACTTTGTTATTTATTAATGTATTTGTTTTTAGTGTTATTATGATTAGATATAATAATTTAAGTTAACATTAGACTAGCTGCCTTAAGACTGTACAGTGAATTTTCTCTAAGCTAATTAAAATTATTCTTCGATACTTCTTATCTTCTTATTCACATGTTGTGTCATGTAATTAAATGTTAATTTTTGTAGTCTTGAGATAGATAATAAGATAATTATGAGTGTGATTATTATGTAATATAATTGATGTAAAGCATGACCATATTTGAAGGTTTCTAATATTCTTCTAAGTTGAATTCAAAAAATGTGTCACCAATAGAAATGCATATTGATGAGAATTGTTCTTAGTCTCATTGAATTTGAATTTCAGACCTGATTAAGGTGTGAACATAATTCATGCCATCAAAACGAAATTGGATGAACAATATGAAATATACAAATTGATTAACCTTAAATTTTGCAGAATTGGAAAATAGAAATTCTGACATATAGAATTTCACTTTGACAAAAAAATGACATAAAAATAGACATTATAAATAATAAGATTTCGATGAATCTTGAGAATCGTTATAAAAATTAGGAAAATCTTGAAAAGATTAAATGATTCAAGAAACAACCTTAACTCAAATAATAACAATAATAACTAAACATTTTGTTTATTTCATTCTATACTAAATTATTCATAACAATCTAGTTTTCTTGTACTTGGAAATATATAAAAGAAAAATATAATCTTAAAATTTCAAACACAGGGATAGTTAACATCAGGAATTCAAATTCTATTAAAGACATTTTAATAAATTTTATACCCCTTTTACAAAGAAAACAACATAATCAAGTTTCTTGTACTTGAACATATATAAAAGAAAAATATAATCTTAAAATTTAAAGCATAACTAATATACTTAAATAGTTAATTGAGACAGTTAACATCAGAAATTCAAATTCTATTAAAAGCATTTAAATACATTTTATACTCCTTTTACAAGGAAAACAACATAATCAAGTTTCTGGTGAACCTTCTATTTCAAACAAGCAATCCATGTAAACTTTTGCAAAGTTTTACTAAGTTTGTTTAACTCTTATATTGGATGTTAAACTTTAATTTGATTATTAAAATCTTCATCTTAAGAGCTTCATCTTGATCAATGATGTCTACATCACATATGTATAGAACTTAGAAACATTTAGAAAACTTATATTCATTTTAAAATATTGTAATAATGTACGGTCTTTTATTTATTAATTATGTAATATGTTTCTTTTATATATATTGTATGGAAATTTAATGCATGTGAATGTAAATTGTACTAAACTTTTTGTTTTTAAGGTAATTTGCCTCCAAAACAATTAGTCTATTTAAAAATATATACACTTTCAGAATTGATTCTTTCATTAATTCGAGTCACTTTCAATATCCATTATAGTCATAATTAATATTGAAAACTAGTCACAACAATATTGATAATTGATACTTTTATCTATTTTCTATCTAACATTTGTTCTACAAATGAATTTAAAATACTCAAAGAACTAATATTGAATATGTCTTCTGTAGCCAGAAAACCTAGATATTTATTTGGATAAGAATGTACATAAATTACACAGTATACAAATTAATCTTATTTTACAAATTAAACTAGATTCAAAATTAATGGATAAAAGGGTCAACTTATTATCAGGCTAGCCTATATTTTTTGGTAAGACGGGTCGAATTCCCAATTCGTTATAACATATTATCTTACTTTAAAAAGAAACAAAACGAATCTAAATAATCCGTTTTGTCACACCTATGTAAAACATATTATTTTACATTAAAAATCAAAACAAATCTAAATAATCTTTTTTGCCATATTTATATTATTAAATTATATGTTATGCTGGATTATGATTTGGTGGTGCAAGGTCATTTTCATTTTAGCCTTACTTATACAAGTGATACACGTTCTTGCAACCGAGTACGGGAAACATAATGGTTAGAGGATTGAAGAGGTTACTAACAGTTCACACAAAAACATTATCAGATTCAACTTTTCTGCCACCATTATTTGACTTTCTGAATTATATTTGGCACCAGTCCTTTTCAAACAAAACTAATCAGTCTATTTTGTTCTATTTTAGTATTTTGACCAGAAACTTTCATTCAATTTTTAAACTATTTATTATTTATAAGGCGTATTGGATCGAGATTTATAAACATGTTTTATCATTTTTCTTAAGTTTAAAAGATTATGCAATTATGATTTGTTGGACTTTTTAAAAAATAAGATTTTAAAACTTACATTTGGTTTAGTTATATGTTGATTCCCTAAACTTTGGGCTAATTTTTGTTTTGGTCCTAAATTAAATTTCTTAATTTCACAAATTAGAAAAATGTGATTTAATTTATAAATACTAAATTCAAGTGACTAAGATGAATTTTACAGGGTTTAATAATTCAAACTTTAAGATTTGGAGACAAAGGTATAAAACTTATAGTGAAAACAGGTCTAACATTTTCTAAAGTTTCTTATAAATATTATGTGATTATATTTAGTTGAACGATAAACGATAACATGTAATTTTAACAAGATATAAAAACAAGGAATCCACTTTCTGATTATACTTGTTTGTTTGATAATACAAATTATAATTATTTGATTGAATTTTACTATGTAAACTAATTTTGCAAGATACAATACGAGTACTCTTTCAAATCAAAGTTATTTTTTTTAACTAGTTGAATATTGATTCACTTCTGGAACACATCTCTCAGGTTTCTCAAATGGAAACACGCCAATCCATTTTAATTATTGAACAATAAAAATAAATCGATAAACGAGGAGAAAATATATATTCATTCCTTAGTAATGATTTAAATGATATTTGTATATCTAGATTTAAGAGAGACTGGAAGAAGAAAGAAAAGACACTTTAAAAGATGAAAAAGATAAAGTTTTAAACAAATTTTTTTTAATTATTTTACTTAAACACATTTTATAATGTTAAATATTTATATTATTGTATTAATAGTTTATTATTCTAAATTGTGTTTACTATACAAATTTTTATAATATAATTATTATTTTTCATTTCAATTTAAATTTTGAATCATATTTATTTTATTTAATTTATGTTTTTCCAATTTAAATTTAAACGTGACTTGTTATATAATTATATAATTATGTTATATTTTATGTTTTTTTTTATAATTAGAATATATTTTTATTTAAATTAAAAACATAATTTTTTTATAATTTGAATATATTTGTAAATTATAAATTAAAGTCATATTAAAGATAACCTAAACTTTTACTAAAGAAAAAAAAAGTAAAGATCGTATTTTATTACAATAAGCATACTGAAATTAAAAATATAAAATACCCTTAAATAGCATAATATAGTATAATTAAATTTTAATTTGTGACATGTTTTTTTATATTCATAAATAAATTTTCATTGGATGAATTTATTTTATTTTAATATTTAAGTAAATTTTTATATTTAATTTATTTTTGTTATAGGAAATTAAGATGAATATACTTAATCAAGCTATCACATAAAGATAAAACAAAAATTTGACATATGTTTGAAATTTAAGAGAACTCTTTAGGTGAAAATTATATGATCAAATATAATATATGTGATATTTTATTTAATGAATCTTATTAAGAGGTCATTTGTTAAAAGTTACGAGAGAAAGATTTAGAATTTATTCAAACATAACCTGTCAAAACTTGTTATTAACAAATACTTTCTTAAGTTTTTTTTTTATGAATTACTTTGTTAATGAATATAACAATATTCTTTCTCTTGATCAAGAGTTTTGTTGTCGTTTTAGTGACTTTTTTTTTAACCAAATATGTTATATATATAATTTAGAAGAAAAAATTTGTTATATATCTTTTGTAAGAGTTGTGAGGGTCTTCTTCTTTATATGATTTATTCTTGCATCCAAACAAAATGGTTTCATTAAATATTTTTGATGTAGCATTAAATACCTATGAAGTCTATGACAACATCTTTAGATCATGATAGTGCTTTGCATGGTTGGTTAGGAGACTTCCTTATATCTTTTAGCAAAGTCTTGGACTTGACACAACTTATTTATATTATTGACATCTTACACTTTTAAAGAAGTTGTTTACATAAAATATCTTTTAGATTTTTTTAAAAAATCTTTGATGTTGATAAGACATTAGAGAATGTTCTAAAAAAAATTAAAAATACTAATAATTTATATAAATATAAAATAAAGTGAAATGTTTTAACTTTTATATCATAAAAATATATTTATTATTTGTTCAAATAAAAACTTATTTGATTAAGTATATTCATTGCATCTATAAGTATATTCATTTGCATCTATATATAAAAAAGAAGTTTTTACGATGGATTCATACAAAATTTACGTATATCAGACAAAACATGTATTAGATAATGGTAACATCTTCCAACCATACAATACAACTTATGATTAATGAACTAGACAGTATATATTTCACGTATAACACTTATATTTCATACTTAATTGTTTAAATAAACAATTAAAATCAAACACATAATCATACTCAGTTGTTTAAACAGATTATTAATACCAAACGTATAATTTTGAACTTTAAACTAACGTTTATGTTTACTGTTAAATATTTTTTTTAGTTCTTTAAATTTAATACTTAAAAATCAAATTACAGTTTGAGAAAAAAAAGTTTTATTTTAATTTCAAGACTAAAAATATAAATAAATCTTTATATTTCATTAGATTTATGCAGTAACAAATTTAAAAGATTAAAAAAATATTTTGTAGATTTATAAGATCCAAAAAAGAATTTCATAAATTTAAAAATGTATTTAAAATTACAAGAATCAATACAAAATTAATTTTAAATAAAAAAAATAACTCAATATAATTTTTTAATGACCTATTTTTTTGTCATTTTTTTTTGTGTTAATGTTATTGGATTTAAACAATTAAAATTATAGTTTTATATAGTAATATATGAATATAATAGTTGAAAATTCATAGCATAAATGTATTGATTATATTTAATGGAAGAAGAAGAAGAAGAAAAAAAGAGAATAAAGCTTGAATGAGACTATTATTGCTTGAAATAAAAAAAATCACACGACATTCACTATAACTTTTTTAAAGAATTAATTATTGGACTTTTTAAACCCTAAATCTAAACTCCAAAATCTAAATTCTAAATAGAGAGTGTAAAAGTCTTAATTAATATTGTCACGTCTCCTTGTACTTTTTTTTTTTTAAAGTCTTGGTAAAATCCTACAAAACAAACTTTAATCATATTATTTTAAAATCATAATTAAGTAGCATAAAACGGTTTACTAAATATTTTAAAATCTTAATCTAACCATCTCCTTCTTGAAAGCACTAATTTATTTCAATATATATATCACACCATGGAAGATATCCTCTTTTACCATAGAGGATAACTATCAAATGACCTGTGAAAAGTAAATAAAACAATTTAATTTAAAATCAAGTTTGGACGTATCGCTTTAATACGTCATGCATGACTTGCAATGATAGTGACAGAAAAATAAACATAAAAAACATTATTATCATAGATAAATTCGAAACTTTAGATTCGGTTTCAGCAATCGCATGGTTGTCCTTATGTAAAAAACAGTGAGTATTGGCATTTTTTCAAATTTGAAAAAATCAGGTCAAAATTCGTTTTTTCGTAAACCATTCTCGAACCGACTTTTCGATGTGGGTGGATACATTGGAAATTTCGCCCAATTATCTAACTTCTATTATTTTTAAAAATTAGAAAAGAAGAGAAAAAGGTAATCTCGTAATACTGTTTATCATTAAAAATTCAACTTTTCGAAGATTAAATTCTCGTGAAAAGTAAGTAAGTTTAGTTTAGGAATTAAAGTGATCAGGAATTTATTTGGATAAATTATTTTAAAATGGAAATAATTTTGAAAAAATTCTTATGCATATATTGGTATGTTATTTTAAATTAAGTTACAAGAATACATGGTCTTTTATATAATTTTATTTAATATATATATATATATATATATTTAAAAATATACTGAATTATGTAAATATTTTTTAAATTTTTAATAAGTTAATTAATATTTTTAATTGAATAAATTAAACATTATTACTATTTTATTATTTAATATTTATAATTTATTTTACGAATAATTATATATAAAAAAATTTTATTTTCAATAATATAAGTTTTAAATTGTTATTACTTTAATTTTAATTTAAAAAAAAAATCCACAAACTAGTTCATCATTGAATTAACAAGACTCCAACTCAACTCCCTTTACTTTGCCATCTCAAGAAAATCACAAAAATTCCATGTTATTTAATTTATTTTCTTTTAAGGAGTTTATATTGAGGATCTTAGCAAGAATTTGTGGGTCTACATTTTGTCCCATAATATTACAGGGTCCCCAATCTTAACAAATCTCAAGCATGAACAAAATAGGAAAAAAGTCCACACTTCAAGAAAGCCACATTTTCATTTTCCCATAGATAGAAGAATCCAATTCATCTTCAACTTGCTAGACATATTAATTACATTCAACCTGAAATTTATTTATATATTTTGGTGAAAAAATCAGTCTAATTCAATTCTTTTTCACTAAAATTTAATTATTTAATCTTACTTACAATAATTATGCCGTATATTTTTAAAAATGAATTCCAGAAAGTATCAACTATTATAAATTTTAATAAAAGAATATTTTTAAAAAATTACAATTTAATTAGTCCGATTAAAAGTAATTTGGATTCAATTAATTTATTAAAAAATTACAGAAATTCAATTCAATCTAATTTCGTATTTTTTTTAAAATTAAGTTGAGTGAAGGATTTGTCAAGTGACATCTAATAAATGGATCCACACTTTGATCCTGTTACCTGGCTCTATTTAAGCAAAGATTGGGACTGTGATGTTTTCTAAGCTCTCTGTTACGTAGGGTACGCAAATCTACATTCCTCCATATTCTCTCTTTCCTAATTGCTTTTGGTCTTTTTTCTCATAATCATGTCACTTTCTCATCAGGGGCTGCACCTTTCTTGTTTTGAATTTTTTGTGCCTTTTTTGTTAAGTTTCTCGAATTTCTGATTGCATAATTATACTGTCTTGTCAGTGAATTTCTTTACAATCTGCATCTGTTTAGTTTCTTTAACTGATGGATAGTTAGTTAGATAGATACTGATAAGGATTTTGTTAACAGATAAAAATGGAGTTGATTTTGCCGTTGACGATTCTGGTGCTGATATTGGGCACAACATGTTTTGGGAAGATGGAAAGTAAAGTGAAAACAGCAGTTTTCCTGTCCCCCAAGTTTGAACTTGGACCGGGATCGGTTGCCAATAAATATGATTTTGATATTGATTTTCCTAGAGGTCATATAGCACTCAAGAGTTTCAATGCTGAAGTTGTTGATGAATTAGGGAACCAAGTGCCACTCCACGAAACGTATCTCCATCACTGGGTTGTTTCAAGATATTATGAAGCTAAACATGTGACAACACAAACGAGGTACGATGACCATAGGGTGCTTCATCCATCTGACCATGTAACGGTGAGGAACAGTGGAATATGCCAGAGAAATGTGCTGGGACAATACTATGGTCTTGGATCTGAAACACGTGGAACAGCTACGGATGTTCCTGATCCCTTTGGGATAGTTGTGGGTGATCCAGCAGAAATTCCAGATGGGTATGAGGCGAAGTGGCTGCTGAATATCCATGCTATTGATACACGTGGTGTGGTGGATAAATTGGGGTGCACTGAGTGCAGGTGTGACCTTTACAATGTCACTGAGGATGAATATGGAAGGCCTATAAGGTCAGACTATAAGGGAGGTTTGTATTGTTGCTATGATCAAACCCAGTGCAAGTTGAGGGAAGGTTTTAAGGGCCCAAAGAGGGCTCTCTACCTCAGATACACAGTCAAGTGGGTTGATTGGGACAAGTTTATAGTGCCTGTTAAGATTTATATACTTGATGTGACTGATACTGTGAGAATACCAGATGATTCTTCAGGAGGGATTCCTGGGCATAACTGTTTGGTAAGTGAATTTACCAAGAAGTATATATTGTATCAATTTGAATTTCATAAAACATAAACTTAGTCCGTTTAATGGACCGACAAAGTTCTTTGTTACAGACCGAGTACGATGTTGAATCTTGCAGCACTGATCAAAAGGACTGTCTTCATGTGAAGAGAACAAGTCTCCCAATGCAAAAGGGTGGCTATGTCATCTACGGTGTTGCTCATCAGCATTCAGGTGGTGCTGGATCAACTCTGTATGGAAAGGTAATTTTAAAATTGCAGTCATTCTTCAAAAATTGTGTATGAGTACAACAGTTTTTAGTCTTTTTATCGTATTCCTTCAAATAAAAAACAGTTCATGCAAGAGGGTATTGAATTATGACTCTGCCTCCTAAATCTAAAGAGAGGGAGAAGAAAGAAAAAAAAAAGTTAAAACTGAGGTTGTTTGGAGGTAGAAAAACAGTTTATCAATATACCTTTTTTCTTGACTTTTGTGTTTTTCAATTTCCAATGTATTGATTTCAGCACTTTGTCTCATGTTTCATCTTTACATCCGTGTGCACAGTAACTTCAATTGATGTGGATCAAAAGTTTAATTTACAAGAATAAATATGCTGAACAATGGAAGGAAAAGATTGAAAAAGTACTGATGAATATTTATTCATAGCTCAATTACTTATTTTGTGAAACTTTTTGCATGACATTTTCAGGATGGAAAGGTAATATGTTCTTCGATACCTAAATATGGAAAGGGAAAAGATGCAGGAAATGAGGAAAACTACATTGTAGGAATGTCCACATGTTATCCTAGACCAGGTTCTGTGAAGATAATGCATGGCGAAACTCTAACTCTAGAGTCTAACTATAGCAGCAGTCGTGGTCACACTGGAGTAATGGGTCTTTTCTACCTCTTGGTGGCAGAACAACTTCCACTCCCAGAATTCAGACACTCCTCTCGTTCTTCATTCTTTACCAATATAAATACTTTTTTTGCTCCATAGATTAGTAGTGAAAGCTAATTTTAAATTAAGGAATGTAGAAATGGGAGTATCAATAATTTGTGTTGCTGAGAGTATGTGTTGTTTGTATTATTAAGTCAGTAGTTGTTATATAGAGTGGTACTTCAATTTATATTAAACATTTGTATTCAATATCAATACTCTTTGATATTTCTGTGATATGTAATGATTAGTAAAAATGTTTAAGATATATTATTGTAGTTTAAATATGTGTAACTGCGATTATATATTATTATGTTTTATATGCTTTCAAATAAGCGTATGTCACATCTTATTTTGTTATGTTGTTATTTCAAATAAGCGAATGTCTCTCTTCTCTTCTCTTACTTCTTCCGAAAAGAAAAAATAATACTCCATCTTAGCTTTCTCCACTTTTTTAGAGTATTGTGCTTAGGATAGAGGGTTTCACTATAAATGTGTTACTTCTGGGATTAGTTATGATTTAGGTGAAAAGGTCATATCGAATAATACGTGCCATGCAAATTCTGAATTAAAATATCATTGAGATCGAGAACTTATCTACCCAAGTAGTAAGACTTAGATATTAACATATAAACCATTTATAACTTACCAAATAATCATTACTTAGTAAAAAGTTAACTAAAAATATTTAAATTTTTAAAAAGCTTTAACGTTAATTAAGCCTAAAATAATATGGTAAAAAATCAAAGCTTTTAATTTTATTTTCTTAAATGGTAAGAAGCTAAAGTTTAATTTTTTTTCTTTTCTAAATGTATCCACAACTTTAAGTTGCGTGTTCTTATGGACTGCATCTGAACAGGACAATCAAGGGGCCCAGCATGGAGATAGGGTAGGCTTTTATGATCACGTGTTTCAAAAACATTTCTTTAAATTATTTTATGATTATATTTTTTAAATAAAGATAAGAATTTATCATTTTAATTAGATTGGAACCATAACTTATATTAATACCTGCAGTGGTCATCGTGTTATTAATACAATAAAATAAATATAAAACCAGGGAGTGAAACCAAACCTATATATAAAACCTAAAATGTGGATACATTTAGAAATCATATAATTTCATTACCAAACTATCCATATTTTAAATAACGATTAGTTTGAAAAAACAAACATGATTCGTAATTTAAAGTGTATTATATATAGTCAATATTTGATTTTATCTTTTTAACAAATTATATCATATTACATATAAGAATAAAATAAATATTAAGATTGTTTAGCCGTAAAGAAACACATAAAAAATAAAAAGAAAGATAGAAACGTTAATAGAAATATGCGAAAAATAGAATAATTAATCACGCATCTTTATTAAAATTATTGTTCTGATTTTTTCTCTTCCACCAATTTAACTTATTTCCTGAAACAAAATATAAAATTTATTTGATTGGATTTTAACATGCTTAATAACTTATTTATTTTGATAAATTTACATTATCTATAATTGAGACTTATTATTTTGAAAGTACATCTGATATTAGTTTAACCATCTAACAGTGTGAACTATATTTATTAACAATCTACATACTAAGTTACTCAGATTTAATAATTGACTGTGAATAAAGTATTTAAAATAAAACTCTCCATTACAAAAGTGAAGGTGTTGTAAATGAATACAAAACATAAAATCTCGTATAATGTAACTTTTATTCTTATATTGAAAAATCACTTAGTGCATAAGTAATTTCATTTGTTAGTATTACTTTTTAAAACTCAGCATACATATTACTATATTTGCTTCAACATAGTGGCCTAATTTTTTTTAAAGATTTTCAACAAACTTTCATAATTACTATTCTTTATTTTTATAAACGAATTTTGTTTATGAATGTATTTATATATATTTTTTTTCAATTTCATTCTCTTTCTTTCTTTTCCTCTCTTCTGAAGCTCATTCTTTAATTAAATTTTGTTATAAAATGTTAAGATATTGAAATTATATTCTCTATTTTAAATTAGAATAAATAATATAGAGTTTAAAAAGCATGCATGAGGAATGTATAATTTTGTTAATGCCTTGATCTAATTAAAAATTCTAATGTAAAACAAGTTTCTAGATTTCTAAAATAACTGGTGGTTGATAGTTACAAATTTTATACAAAAACAATAAAGTCTCTGTCTCAGTGGCTTGGGAAATAGAAAAAGAAAAACATTATTTGTTATTTTTTGTGGCTTTTATATGTTATAGGATAACTGATAAACTTGCTGAAAAGTAGGCTTCATTTATGACGAGAGGTACCATACTCATACAGATTGAAAAGGTTCCTTCTCAGATTGAACCTCTCCAAAGTGCTAATGCCAACATTAGATCATAGTACCATCATTTTCAAGAAAGCAATTTGCATTTATTGAAATCTTTAAATTAGTTATTATTTAAAAAACATTAGTGAGCTTTTGACAATTACCAAACAGAAAAGTTTAGTTTAATTAGAGCTTTAAGAGTTATTTGATTCATTTGGGTGGGTGTGTTATTTTTTTTAATTGTGTTCAGCTATTGTTAAGCCGCGTCAGTATTTTTTAATTTTTTTATCACTGGTTACAATAAATTTTGCTTAAATGAGTCGGTTCTCGAACAATTTTTTTTTTTTTAGTTCTGATCAATCGGTTCTCGAACAATTTTTTAATTCAGATAAATCCAAAACTATGATGGATTGGATTAAGCGACTTTAATAATGTATTTTCTCTTGGATAAAATTAATAAAATTTGAATTAAAAGTGATTTTAATACTATTAAAAGTAAGAGTTGTTATATATCCAAAAGTTGCATTCAAACACTTCCTTATGAAACAAAGTGTTGAGTATATGTTAATGAAGGGACATATTGTCGTGTTTCGCATTCACGGTTGCGGGCGGTACAACACCAAAAATATAGAGTTCCACACGCCCTTCCTTGCATCACCCAATCCAATTTCGAAAAGGTTTCTCATTATTGACAAAAAATCTCTTATGGTAGAGACACAATTTGAAAACAACGTATAAATAAAAGACTATTCCCATGTTATATAACCACCTATTTTCTAACAAATGAAAATTTTAATCAATAATAAAGGTTTTGTTTAAAAGAATGTGGGGTTAACATTCTAATCCTATTGTAATTTGTAAGGCATGTCAACATTTAATTCTCTTTAATTTAAATAAATTATGTTTTAACTTTATATATGTAGAAAAAGAAAGAAGTTATAGAGGCACGTAGGCTTGATATGAAATATTTGTGAAACATAGTTTTGATTGCCTAATTCTTTTCCAAACACTATGTGAGATAATTTTATATAAGTTTTATTTATGTTGAATAAAAGTTTATGAACATAAACAAACATTAATAACACGTTGAGTTGCTAACAAAAGTTTTTCTACAAATTGCCGTAAGAAAAGTGTGTTTTGTTTTTATTTTTTACAAACATAATATAATTACTTCCCCTAATAAAAAAAATTATTATTTTTCATGAGCTAAAGAGATTCACGTGTCTTAAATTAGTTTCCTTACCTTTAAACCCAAATTTACACACTTGAAAGACCCAAATATCTACACTATTGTACACAGTTTTACTGTCAATATTCATGTTGGAGATAATAGGACTAATAATAGTAGAGAAGAACTTGGATCAGTCTCCTGTTTCTCAAAATAACACATCAGCCTTTCAAAACAGCAATATAGTTGGAGAGTTAAGATATCAGTTTGATAAGTATTTATTTTGATTTTGCGCAAACTATATAAAAGGGTAGGATGTTAAATAACACAAATATTAAATAATTAAATTTTGAGATTATAGATATAATTTAAAAATTTAAAAATTATGAAATCATAATAAAGAAAATAAATAAAATGAAGTGTTTAAAGGATGTTTCAATAAAATAAAATAAAAATAAAAGACATATTATATTAATTTTTAATTAAAATTAGGTTATAGTTAGTGTAGGAAATTATTTGAAAAAAAAAATCATTATCACACAATTTTATTCATTCAACTATAATTACAATCTTACTATATATGATCTTGTTTTTTTTTTTTTTTCTACAAAATGAGTGTAATATATAGACATGTAAAAGATGTGTGATGTGTGTTTTTCATTTAATACACTTTTCACCTGTTACCGACAAATATATTCAGTGACGGAAATAGGCAGAAAGGAAGAACATACCCATTCTTTGCAATAAATACTATATATGAGTTCCTTATTTATAACGTTAATTCGAAAACTACTCTAATTTTACTGTCAAAACATACACCAAGTTTTTGTACAAATAAAACAAACGTCCTACTCAATTATTGAAAATTGTTTTCGACGACACAAGAATGTACTTTGAAAAATTGATTGCAGTTTTCTAGCTTTTCTGGTACCATGTTTTAAAAAAAAAAATAAAAAAATTCATATAGTTACACTGCGACTTACAATTTTGTGGTATACGTTCAAACAGAACATATCATCTTGAATGTTGAGTTCAAGGGTTGAACCCGAGTTAAACTTGGCAACAGTGAGGAATATTTGTTACTTCAACTATTCTTGGCAACCGAGTATTACAAAAAGTTGAGGATGGGTTGTTAAATGTTACTGAAGTAAAAAACATTGTAATTGATTAGTGATGTGGACCATAAGACTATAACCACGACAGTGCCCCAGAATAGATTCGATTTACACACAGTTTTATTTGTTTAATGCATGATCACATAATGCCTGAAATATATAGATGTTTATATCTTATTCTTCACAAAAACATTAACAAACTCGAGGGACATTCCAGAGGTTTTTTTCTCAAACTGATGTGTTTTTACACAATAATACTCAAAATGGTTTTTTATCATAATGGGCATATCGTTCCAGCCAGCTACTATTTCAAATGGAAGAAATCGTATCCGTTGAGGACGAACTCAGGTACGACAGTGGATATAGTATGTCAGGCATGAAAGATGAATTGAAAAATGGTGTATGTGAAATGAGATATCTTGAGAATAGTTAGTTAGAGAAACGATTTTATAATTACATTAAACATGTTAATTAAAACTGTTTTTCTGTAACACAATTTCTGTATAATAATTTATTTTAATTAATTGCAGTGTATTTTAATTATTGACGTATTTATGTAATGCATTTATTGGCGTATTTATTGTAACTTTAACACAGCACAACAGAGATGAAAAATTGAAAACCGAAATATTAAAAAGTTGTAATATTTTCTATATTATAATATAAATATTTTTTATATTAGTTTAAAAATTTGAATATAATATTTTTATAGTATTAAAAATTAGAAAAATAATAAATAAAATAATTTTGTTTGAAAAAAATATTTTTATTATAAGATGTGTAAATTTACAACATTAATATCAATTTTTATGTAACGCAACACAAACACTTGAAAAAAAAAAGTGAATATTAAAAAAAATTATAATATTTTTTAGTTTAGGATTTATTAATGTATATTAATATAATATGAGATTAAATTTTAGTATTTTTTTTAAATTTAAGAAATTGTAGGATGTGATCGAAATATTTAAATTTAAATTATAATTATATTAAACATTGACAAGTATAAGTGAAAAATACATAAATTTTTACAAAACAAAAAAAATTATTTATGTGATGACGTCCTATAAGGTGGTCTTCTTCTTTGTCTTTTGGGCATTCTTTTTCCAAGAAGAGGTGGTGGTGGATCATCACTATTGTCATCATCATCGTTATCATGTTGAATATTTGGTGTTTGCATCGGTAATGTCGGATGATAGTATGATGATGAAAGATGAAATGTTGATGGATGGGTGAATGATGAAGTTCCAAACATATTTGGTGGAGGTGAAAAACAAGACATTTGATGAGGAAATACATTATGTATGGATGAAACCTGGTTCAAAAATAACTGAAATGACATGTGGGGTTGATGATCCATGAACGTGTTTTGTGGTGGGGGATGAAGACTTGAGTAACTTGATTGACCATATGAATGGTAATGAAACTGTGTGTGAGAAGAAGAAGAAGAAGAAGACCCAACATGTTCGCTCTGGGAGAGGGGCTCGGTATCATCAGGTGCATTTGAAGTACAAATACATAATGAAAAAGTATACATATATAAACTTACTTCATCATCAATTTGGACTCTGGGAGGGGTAATGTAGCAGATAGTGTGGGTAATATACCATTGTATGTATGCAGTCATCTCACGTAAATGGCCATTACCTGTGAATTGAACTCCTTGAACGACCCGGTTATGTCAATAGTTCCACATGGCTATCCATTGTTGATGGTGTTATGTCCAGTTGAGCTCTTGTCTGCCCCTCATGTCTTCTTTATGGACTTGATCGAGATTCACATGTTCAACCGGAATGGGTTGACGAAACCCAAATTGACGCATCACTCGATCAGCATGATGAGATTCCACAGTTACAAAACAAATTAATGGCACTACTGCATAACTAACTGCAGATACGTCAACAATTATGAACTGAGTGACCTCGGGCCTGGTGTACGGAGTCCAAATGAACTCAAAAAATATAACTAGAATTAGTCAACAATTGAGAAGATTTTGAACTTGAAATTTAATATACAACGTAACCTCTTTAGGCTCTAAGTCGTTTAATGTCTTCCTGATAAGAGTGACTGTACTGGTGGTTAGGTGTTGTCTGTGAGTTGGAGCCGCAACCACCTTTTGTACACAAGATATGTTTTGATTAGTGCAAAATAAATAGTAACATATATGACTTTTTAGGGAAAAAATATTGTGTAAAATTGTTTACCTCTTTGCCAATGGAAAACCATGTCCAGCGTGGCGTTCTTCGGGAGTTAATGGCGAATAGGAGGGAGACAAAGATTTGATCCGCTCCCATTACACGCAATTATCATAAATATTTTTTTTATCATATCATAAAATCAATGAACAAATAAACAAGCATATTAAGCTTAAGCCATTCTAAACGTTTCAACTATCCTATTATAGATGCATGTTACATACTAATGATTTAAAACACAGAAGTCCATGGCACAATACAATTAAACTGAAAGTGAAATAAATACTTTTACATACTTACTTCAACCAACTGCAACCACAATTTTAAAATCTCAACTGTAGGCTGAACTTCCTCTGCAAATCTTTCAAAAACTATGTTTGAAATGAAAGAGTGAAAGAATGGCAAAGTGATGAGAAATGACGATGAGCCTATCATCCAAGATATGGCTCATGATTTTAGTGAAGATGATGAGCACAATAATCCTATTCTAACATCATCGACACATCCTAATCAATCATTCAGTAGAGTTGCTCAAAGTATTCAGTTCGAGTTATGTGAACGCATGTGTTTTCACACAAAAGAGGCAACTTTATCTGCTATAAAAGAATATGACATTGACCAAGGTTACAAATTTGTGGTCGTCGAGTCCAAGCCAGATAGGTATGTCACAAGATGCATACATTATGGAAACGAACGTCAATGGCGACTATGGGCTTCTTGCAGCAAAATTCGTCAACAATAGGAAATAAAAAAATTGAAGCCTCTCACATATGCTTAACTTTGGTTCTATCTCAAGACCACATCAATTTGGACTCACACACAAATTGCTTCAATTGTGGCCAATTCAGTGAAGACAAATCCATCAATTTTTGTTAAAAGTTTGATTGCTGAAATCCAAAATCACCACGACTACTCGGTGTCATACAAGAAAGCTTGGAAGACAAAACAAAAGGCTCTTGCAATGCAATTCAGAGACTGGGAGGAATCATATAATCATCTTCCGAGATGGTTGCAAGCTCTTCAGGAATCACTTCTGGGGACTATTGTCCAATACATCGGTCATCCAATTGTAGTTGATGGTGTCGATGATGACTCCACTTGCATCCTTGATCGGGTATTTTGGGCGTTCAAGCCTTGTATTAACGACTTCAACTATTGCAAACCTATAGTCAAAGTAGATGGCACATTCCTGACTGGCAAATATCACGACACTTTGTTGACAACAATAGCTCAAGATGGAAACCGAAACATATTTTCACTTGCCTTTGCCATAGTTGAAGGAGAAACAAAAGAAGCAATGGTATGGTTCTTCAAGTTATTGCGTGAATATGTCAATCCTCAACCACCAAATATTTTCCTAATCACTGAGAGAGGGGCAACCATTATGTCAGCATTGCAATCTCTAGATGTTGACTGGGAAGAAGATGGCCTTTCCTCAGTCTTTTGCATAAGACATATTCCTTCCAACTTCAACAAGAAGTTTAAAAACGCTAAGTTGAAACGACAATTAATCAATATCCGTATGTTTTCTTTCTTTATTTTTAAATACACTATTCAATCCTTGACCTTATTTAGTTTTTCACATTGTCACAATGTATGAAATGAAACAACCAACTGTCATGGCCAAATTATTTGCAATGCAATCAGAATTTCAACAAACAGTGTCTTGCATCGATCAAATACCGCTGGAAAAATGGACACAATCATTTGATGAGGGCAAGAGGTTTGGCCATATGACAACAAACCTGGTAGAATGCATAAACTCCGTTTGAGTGGTGCCCGATCACTTCCGGTATCTGCTCCTGTGAGGACAACATTTGAAACAATAAAAGATTGGTTCGTTCAACAAGCCACAAAGGATGATTGCATGATACGAGCAAGTCACATATATCCAAAAGATATTACTACCATCCTACGAAAAAATGAACAACAATTTGTTATGTGCCATGTTCAAAGATATGTCCGCCAAAACTCTGAGTTTGATGTTAAGGAGATGGCCACTCCCCAACGACGCCGACCTATGTCTTTCACAACCAAATTAAATGAATGGTGGTGTGATTGTGGAGAATTTCAAGCTCTAAGACTACCTTGTACACATGTGATGGCAGTTTGTTCATATAGCCATTTAGATTTCACAATGTTTGTTGCCTCTGCCTACACCCTCCACAACATTTTCAAGGCCTATGAGATATAATTCCATCCAATTCAAAATCAAGATTATTTATCTCCTTACACAGGTCTAGATTTTATACCCAACCCCGACTTGAGACGAAGCGAATCTGGAAGACCAATTACTACTCGAATACATAACGAAATGGATGAACCAGTTCCAAATAGACCAAAAAAATGTAGTTATTGTCGTAATGAGGGTCACAATAAGGGAAATTGTCCCTATAGACCGTAATTATTTGATTTAATCTATTATTTTTATTTAGTCAGTTTAGTTACCTCCACATCAAATATTTAATCACTTAGTCATTATTTTTCTTTCATGTCAAATTATTAATTTCTTTATCATAATTAAAAATAACTAATATTATAAATTTACACATCTTGTAATAAAAGTAATATTAATTATTTATAAATAATATTATTATTAAATTGAAATCGTATTGGTGGGGTAAGATTTCAATTAATAATTATGACTTAATTGAAATCGTATTTGTGGGGTAAGATTTCAATTAATAATTATGACTTAATTGAAATCGTATTTGTGGGGTAAGATTTCAATTAATTCAATTAATTTGAAATCGTACCCAAAAGACACCTTATAAACAAAAATTAGACCAATAAAGAAAATTTGTCTATTCTAGACTATTGCTTCCCTTTGCACATGACTAAAGGGGTTATGCAACTTTCTTTTATGGTGTGAAGCAAAGTCGTCATTGTCAGATTTTTTGTATATGATAATGGTCAATGTTCTTGAAATCAATAGAAAATGAAAAAGTTAATGTTCTGTATTGTCATAATTTGAATTAGAACACTCACCCCAAATCAATGCCAATGCTCTTCATCTATATGACGTATGTCTTAGCTCAATTATCCTTGTACAATAATAGCATTATGGCACAATAGCTCCATTATATATTCAGCACACTGGTGACACACTTCTCGCCTCAAAACACACACAAAAACTATGGTGTCACCAATCTTACCCTTGTCACTTTTAGTCCTCCTTCTATCAAGGTTACAATTCTTGATGGTCTCATAAGCCATATGCTAATATACACCAATACATAACATGTTTTACCCAAAAAAATTCCTATGGGGAGACATCTCCAATAGTCTTATAAGCAATGTGGTATTCTCATAATGCATCTTCAATCCTCTTGCTGCAATCCTTCACATTAAGTCATTAGATTTTCTGCAAGATCTATTTTAGTTCCTTGTTTTACACATTTGCTTGTCCATTTGTTTATGGATTCTATGAAGTTGAGACCTTGTGAATGACACCATAGTTTCTTAATACGACCTCCATATTTATACTATATACTATAAAAGTGACTACCTTAATCAGTAATTTGATCAGTAATGTTAACTTTAAACATAACATGCTTGCAAAAATATGTGACCTAACAAATTCTATAATAAAAGAATCATGAGTTTGGGTGACCTTAGCCTTTAACCTTTTATAAACAAAACAAAATGAAACAAGAAATAGACATTTAAAATCAATACCCCAAACATCAAATATTTCACAAAATAACAAGGATTTTCAAGACATCTTCTTTATATAAGAAATAATATTACATTGCTCACAATTTTTGCAATATTGTAAGCATAAAAAAATAACTTGGGCCAGTAAAAATCGGAATATAAAACCTTCCTAGCCTTATGTTATGACCCAAAATGACATTCACATGTAAGAATATGAAAAAAAAAAAAAATTATAAAAATAGATGGTATCTCAAAATGAGCATATTGATCTTCTTTAGGATTTTTTTTATTAGTTTCATTATATCCATTAATTGAATTTTGTGTATGCATATGGAAGGTCTAATTGTTAAAAATAAAGCTTATTTTTTGGATTGTATATCTAGAATAGTCTAAGTTTAGATGCTTTTACTAAAATATCTCTATACATTATCATAGTATATAGGAGAAGTCTAAAATTATATTCAATTAATTAGAAATCTAGGATGTTTCCTTGAGTAGTATATATAGGACTAGTCTCCTCTCATTTGTAAAAGTTAATCAAAGCAAAAATCTTCTAATAAAAGTTCATTTCTTATAATTTTTCTCTTGAATCATTCTTTTTTATTTTTACTTTTGAAGTTATTCATTCTTTTCTTTAATTATATTATTTTACTTTTTGTTTGTTCGAATCTTAGACCAACATGTTTTTTTTTTCTATTATGTTTATATCCTTTTACACTAATAAAAAATATATTTGCGAATCTTAGATTAATAACCTTCATGTTTTGTCTCAAGATTTTTCTTCTTTTTTCTAATAACAACTTCTTACCCATAATATCTAGTAGCTTCTCGTTTAATGCTAAAAATATTCAATTTTAGGAAAATCAGCAAACAAATTATCATAATGATATTCAAATGGAACATATAATATTTTTCTAAATATCTTATTGCATCAAGCATATTAAATTACACCTTAATATACTAAATTCCATGAATAACATCTCAAAATTCACATCAATATTAGTTTTAACGGTTTTAACAAATAATATACAATTTTAAGAAATAATTTGCTAAAATTTGCTAATTATGCAGATCATCCTCCATATCAAACACGTAAAAATAACTCATTTAGTCTTGTTATCCGATCTCTCAAAACTCTCTCAGAATGAGTCATGCTTTGATTAATAAGTTAAATTACGAGTTGAATTAGATTGATGCTATGGTGATCAAAATAGAGAAACTGTCAAAATATTTACATTTTTTTTTTTACTTCTTTAACCCTTAATGTTTTTTATTCATTAACTAGCTTTTTAATTTTCATTATCTAAAAATATTATCCATAAAACTTAAAGTTTTTTCTATAAATATAATAGTTATTTTTTTAATAAAAATTAAAGTGTTTTATAATTGACAATTTTTGTGCATATTTTATTAAATTTCATTTGTTAATTTAGTGGAAATTTTGAAGTATTCCTATTATAGAAATATAATATTACAAAAAATAATATTTTTCTTAATTTGTTTACATAATTATTTAAATTTTAATACAGGTAATACCTTTTAATTATTTTTTTTTTATAGAAAAGTATAGGAGCAGGTGTTTTCACCTGAAGTCAATAAAAAACTTGGCAAGCAAGTAGTTAGCACGCGACCACGCGTAGACGCATGATTCGGTTCGCACTTGCCACTGACTCGGCGAGAACGAACCCAACAACTTGGAAGCAAAACAAAACCTTTTCCTCTTCCCTTCTCCAACACACTTTACAACAATCCTTCACTTCCCTCTTCATTACAAGCAAACCCCATTGCTCCCACACTCAACTCAACCAAGGTTGTCATCTCTTCCTTCCTTTCTTTTATTCTCTTTCTCTTCTTCAATGTTGAAATGTAAATGTTTTCAAGCGCTCTTACATCGCAACTTCCTTCTCTGTTCTTACTCACATGCATTCTCTTCGCTGTTCCGCATTTAGTTTCCTTCTTCTCATTTACTTTTATGCTTGCTTGCTTTTATTACTATCGTCATGAATGTATGCTTGCTTGCTTGCTTGGACTTCCTTATGCTGGTAATCGAGTATGAAATGATCGATTCTTATTTTCCATTTTCCTTTTCTAGTTATTATTGAAAACTGTGTAAAACTTCAAATTCTGATGTGCGTGTTTGTTCGTGAATGTATATTTGGGAGTTTTCTGGAAATGTTAAATTGGATTAATAGGTATTGCTGATTGGGGATTAGATTCCCCCTCTCCTTCCAAATACTGATTGCAGAATAAGTTAGGTGTTGGTTTGATGCATTTCGCACATCCTTCGGTTAAATATTTTATTATCCCTCAAAGAAAATGCGAAGAGTAAATATTTGTTTATTCTGTATATGGTAAGAGCCACTTAAGAAGTAATTTATTGTCAATATGATAATGTATCGAGTTTGAAGTATGTCGGAATAAAATAAGTTCTCCGTTGATCTATCTTTTTTTTTTTGGTTTTCTAGGTTAGTGGATGGTCTGAGCATTTTGTCATGGAAACTAGAGAAAATCTTGTTGTTTCACACAAGAAACCAACCCTTACACCTAAGGCCATAATACACCAAAATTTTGGCGATAAGGCTTGCTATGTGGTAGAGGAAGTGAAGGAGGTTCCTCAAATTGAATGTCCTGGATTGAGTATTCCACAAGTGCGTCCCTGCCTTTATCGTTGCACATTACAGCTTCCAGAACTTTCTGTCATTTCAGGGACCTTTAGAAAAAAGAAGGATGCGGAGCAATCTGCAGCAGAGATTGCTATCGAGAAGGTATCACTCATTCTGATCAGTGTGTAAATTATTAATTTTTATTATGTTATCATCCTTCCTTCTTGACTCCCCTTTCAACTATCTATGGTTGTTGTGAACTTATGATATAAACAGCATTTACTATGGTTCAGTCACAGTTATTTTGAATCGAGCTACGACCTTATCTCACATGCCTTTTGAATTTATTTATTTGTTCAAACAAGCATTCTCTAAGTCAACAAGAAGAGGTAGAACCAGTAAATGACTAATTGCTAATGCTGTTACATTTGGCCATTACTGATTATTTTTAGTTTTAGTCATGCTTTGAAGATGATTATGGTCAAGTTTGTAGGATGGGTTTGTTTTCTTCAATTGAGAAAGTCAATGAGGTTGTCATTGTTAGTCTTTTGTGTCTTCTATTGTCATTGGGGGAGTCTTCTGAGTAATGTAATCATGCTTGTGTAATGTATCATTCAATTTACTGGAATTTTCCATTGATGTTTCTTGTTTAGAATGGGGAGCACTTTTAATGTGGCCTTGATTGTATTTTTCTGATTCATGCTCTCATCGTTTCTAATAGACTTGACACTTTAGACGAAAACAATACAATCTGTTTGATTCTGAAAAGTGGAAAATTTAATAGTACACAGTGCAGCAGACTCATGTATATATAAAATTAGGCTATGGTAAAGACAAGCTAACAAAGCTTCATAACAGACTACTTAAGATCCAGCTGTCACTAACAGACTCTTAACAGATTTGATCAAGATCCAGCTGTCTACTTATTACTTATAATTACACAAACAGAAAGAAAAGTATACAGTATAGACACACGTGAATGTTAGGTGCTAATACATCTGAGTTAGTATACACTAATAGTTTCAAACTATATATAATTTCTAAAAAATGTTATGGATAGGCATATATCTTTTTCCCCAACATTGGATAGATCGCTACAGTTTGTTTTATATGTATACATCCTAGTTTGATAGTATTGTGATATTTTCTTATATTTCTTTCTGCTACATTGGGAACATATTTATATTATTATTATGTCTTTTATTCAAGTGTTTATTGTCATAAAGATGATGACATTTTAACTTCCATAATACTACGCAGCTTGGTATTTGTACAGAGACCATTGATCCCACTCCACAAGAAGCACAAGAAAGTTTAGTAGCTCGAATTGCCAACATATTTTCCGACAAGGTAGGTAATCTATTTTAACCTTGTATATTAAGCCATCAAGCTAGGACACTCCTCTTTGAAGTGTTGTAGTTTTAGACACATTTCTGATATGGACTCCCTTAACACCCGTTAGACACATGTCTTACACTCCTAATTAGGTTTGCAATTAAAAAAATGTATTTTGCTATTCAGAGATGTAAGATGACATATTTGTATGCCTTAGACGCTTGAGTTGACACTTCCATATGGTGGACAGACAATATGTTCTAAAAGAACTAATTTTTAGAATTTAGAAAAGCCAGCTTAAAGTATAATATAATGTATTAAAGAAACAATGTCTCACGTATTTTGTCTTATACTTCTATAATTTAATTTTAGTAAAGGATTTACAATTATCTTTAGCAGCTATATCATGGTGACAAATTAGTCAAAAGGAAATTTAATTCTCTTATACCATGCTGCTCTGACATTATCTATTAGTGAATTTTAAATAAGTCTGATATCCAATTTTCTCTGCCATTTGTTGCATCTGCAGTTTCTTTTATGTGATCATCCTCTTGGTGGTCACATTCGAGCAACTTTATGGAGGAAAGGTGACCTTTGTGGTTCAATTCCTATTTCTGTCCTTGCTGTGTATGATCCAAAGCTTCTCAGCTTGTGTAAATATATTAATCCTGATGTGGAGTCAAACCCATTTTTGGTTATTTCATTCATAAAGAGGGCCACTGCAAACTTATACCAGTATCTTGCTTCTTCTGAACAACATCTCTGTATTAGAAGGCTTACTCCGTATCCACAAGATATTGTAGAGTCATTGATGAAAGAACATGATTCACTAGAATGCATTCAGGTTGCTGCCATACGCATTCCTAGTTCAGTGGAACAATCTATTGAACCGGTTGCTCTTCATATATCTTTAAGAGAATACTACCTTGATGTCATTGCAAAGGAACTTGGTTCTGAAGATGCTGCCAATGTTATGATTTCAAGGTATGGTAATTAATGACATAACAGAAAAGTTTCCGAGTTTCAATGATTACTTACTAACTTATTCTTGACTTCTTGTCTATAGGAATTTAGGTAAAGCATCTTCTGAGACAAGGCTGTTCTTTACTGCTCCAAAACCATATCTACTAGATCTATGTTCTAAATTTGCAAACGGAAAAGAAAATCTTTATTTAATGGGATCTCTGAATGTAAGGGCAAGTTACTTTGCTGGGCAAGATATAGCTGGTGATGCAATATTAGCATCGATTGGATATACACGAAGATCTAGAGACATTTTCTATGAGGATGTATCGGTTCGGTTATATTACAGGTCTCTTTAAATTTAAATGATTCATTGAATTGTTTATTCCGTAATTGTCAAACTTAAATTGCCTTTAAGAGTAAATTACAATTAATACTTGATTAACAGAAAGATGTTATTATGTCATACACTTTTGCTATATCATAGTGGCCAACTAAAGTATTTTTTCTCTTCTGCAAAACAACTTCTCAATTCTTTTGTTGGTTTTTTGATTGTAAAGAATTTCGTCTTTACTCCTTTGTTATATGTTTGGACTTAGAAATGGAACTTACCAGGCTTGTTATCTAAACTATTGTAATACTGAACATGCTGATTATTATGTCTGGCTTATTCTGCTTTCTATTTTTGACAAACTTACCGTCAATCTACAATAATTTATCTAGATGTTTGTTAGGCATCATCCTGAAGTATAGAGAGATAAAAAGTGGATAGTAGGGGGAATAAACAAGGAGCAGAGGAAGGATTAGGCTGTAACAACCTTGCTTACATAGCAAGAAGTGGGGGAACATTTGAGAAACATGGGTAGCTTGGATAAAAGAGAGGTATCATTGAGAAGGAAATTATGGTCTTTGGGTTGGCAGAAATCTATGTTTTCTTTTGCTATTTTCTTCTTACATGGTTATAAAAAATCTATCCTGAACTGGTATTCCATTGATATCAGTGTCTGCGTTAATATAAAATTATAGATCTCTATTTCTTGGTAGGTTTGTATTCAATATATATTTGTTCTTGTTTTATATATATTTATTTATTCTTTTTTTTTTTTCTGGGTAAAGTTGTGGAATATCGTTTATGACAATGCTAACAAATAGTTTGTTTCTTGTGAAATATTTTTGTTAATTTAGAAATTCATGAATCCACGTCTCTGCAAATTCATGAATGGGATTATAGGAAAGAGTATTCGTAAACTAAGAAGTTTACCTGCTATTCTGATAGAAACTGAACCAGGAATTGTAAAAGAATTTTATTGAATATTCAGGATATTGGATAGACCCTGTTTTCGCCCCACACTTTTCTCAGATGGCAGATATGTCTCTCTAGATCCTCTTATTTATAAGCAACATGCCTTATTTAAATTATTCCAGTCATCTAAACTAACTACGTAACTAATTAATGGTGTATGGATGCCTAACATCTTCGGACTTTGGTTTCTCATGTGTTACCCTTTTTTGAGTCTGTCAGTTCTCTTGAATTCATTTGTCAAATATTTATTTTGATGAACATCAACATTTGTAATTCTGTCTTTCTCAATAAGCCAATAAAAATTTTCGACATCTATGTCTGCAAAATTGTGTTAGTTTGCATCATTTAATGATGGTTAGATTTCCATTACAGGATGCTTCTAGGGAAGACACCAGGCGGCATTTATAAATTGTCCAGAGAGGCAATACTTGCATCTGAGTTGCCATCAAGATTCACCACAAGAGCAAATTGGAGGGGTTCTCTTCCAAGGGATATACTTTGTATGTTTTGCCGCCAGCACCGTTTGTCTGAACCTCTCTTTTCATTTCATCCTTCCAAAACATTGTCAGTATTATCAGGGTCATGTTTGAAGGTTGCAGAATCTGGTGACAATGTGATTGAGCATAGCAATGGGGTCTGTGTAACAAGTCCTATGGATTCAGATTCAGAGTTGTTTAAATGTGAAATAAAATTGCTTTCTAGGTGTGGAGATTTAATACTTTTGTGTTCCCCAAACGATGGTTATAAAAAGCAGAATGATGCTATTCAGAACGCTTCATTGAAAGTTCTATCATGGCTGGATATGTGGTTTAAGAGTGTGATTCTCCCTTTTGAGCGGCTTTGTAAGACTGCAGAAGACTTTAATATCCAGATTTATTGTAATGACATTATTAGAGAGATTTTAGCAGGTCAATCAACACACAATGGTCAGCTTAATGCAATTCAATGCAATAAATTAGTTGAACCAACCTATATGAATTCGTCGTATGACATGCTGGGGAATATAGTGCAGTCGTTAAAGATTGAAGGTCCATATTCTGGTGTCTGTCCATGCAGTGGATCTTTACCTTGTATAAGGTATTCAGTGTCTTTGGCTGTGGAGAGTCAGAGTGTCAAAGAAGTTATTGAAGTCTGTGATGAGTTTGAATTTGAAGTGGGAGTTGGTGCTGCGGTTCCATACATTGAGGAGGTTGTGATGCAGATGTCTGTTGGCCAGTATGCTTACTTCTCTACGAACTTTCTCACTTCTGATTTGATTTTTGCTTCAGCTGGTGAATCAATCAAAATGTTGTCCTTGTTATCTTCTAGTGAGTTACTTTCTCTCAATTCTCCCCCCTTCCCTGGTTCATTGTGGGGTTAAATTGCTGACTGTCATGGTTTTATATTTTATTTTTCAGAAGACTGTTGTATAGAATATGAAATAAGTTTGATCAAGGTTGCTGAACCTCCTGAGGAAAGAATGGAGCAGGCTCTTTTCAGCCCTCCTCTTTCAAAGCAAAGGGTCGAATTTGCAGTGCAACAAATTCTAGAATCCCATGCTACTACGTTGGTATGCAAAATGTTTTCATCTTTGGTTTTCTTTGGTTAATATAAATTGTTAATTTGATATTCTCCTCCATCACAGATTGATTTTGGATGTGGATCTGGAAGCTTGTTGGAAGCTTTGTTAAATTATCCTACGTCTTTGGAGAAAATGGCCGGTGTTGATATTTCACAGAAAGGTCTCAGCCGTGCTGCAAAGGTCTCTTCACATTCACTTTCGTCTAACAACATTTTCATTTGTTAGGGTTTATGCTTTAGATGTACGATAAAGAGCTAGGTTTAGTTTTTAAAAACACATAATGTTGGAGGAGTATGCCGAAGGGATGTGAATGTTTACAGACTTAGTTATGTGTCCCAACTATTTTGCGTTGTAAAATAAAATAACCAAGAGGCACAGGATCAATCGCTTGTGTGGATAGAGCACACAGGGTTATGTATTTATAAATAAGAAAAATACAAAAGACATGGGCTAAGCTAGTTACATATAACATGCATAATATGAAAAAGGCTTTTATTTTGTCCATTATGTATGCGAGTCTTGTTTGTTCATCACTTAAGTTAGGAAATTCTTGCTATGTACATAAGTGTACGTTACCATAGAAAATATCAAAGTAATTGGTAAACACTAGTTTATTATTATTATTATTATTATTTTTTTTTGGAATAACAAGGATGTGCTTTTTTTAGTTGAGGGGATTTTTTAATATTGGAGGATGATATCTTTGATTAAAGTGACAGCTGACTAGTATTCTGTACATCTGTACAGTACGGAATTTTTCATCATGAAATTGTTTGGTCCGTTCTAGCCAGCCCACTTAGTGGAAAAATGCTCTGTTGTTGTATAAATATTGCTTTGTTAGTAAAGCTGTTTGATTTTGTGTGCACGAATTTTGCAGGTACTTAATTCAAAATTATTCGCAAATTCAGATGCTGGTGGGCAATGGACAAGCGTACAATCAGTAATTCTTTATGAAGGTTCAATTACAAATTTTGGCTCTCAGTTGCATGGATTTGACATTGGCACTTGTTTGGAGGTAAATTTCATAATCCATTGTATATTCTATTCTTCCATTGTTAACTTCATTTTCACATGCCTGTCCTCATGGTAGACGTCTTGTCTATTGTTTGTGCAAGTAAATCATATACGATAAATGATTTCATTATTGTTGAGTTTAGAATATGTTGACTGTCTGATAAATAAGTTGCCATCAATAACATCGGGTTTAATATGTCAAATTGCAATTTGCCGTATGCTTTCTTTATGACGAGTCAGTGTTTCTATACCAATCTATTAATCTAATATAACTGAAATTAAATTGTCTGTATGAGATTGAAAGTAAAAAAAGAGTTTGACTGAATCATGGAAGTTTACTATCATGGGAATTGCTACACGGGATGAAATTACTTGGTAGAGCAGTTCAGAAAGATGGACAATATGATTTCTTAATTTCTTATTTCTCTGCGGTGACAGCAGTCACAGGTTTCACGTTAGTATGCGGTATGCACATGTTTGAGCATTCATTCATGTACACATTCTAGTTCAAGCACCTTGCCTTGTGTAATGCTGCTAGTGGTCTTTATCATTCTTTAACCAATTCTGCGTTGTCAACTAGTAATAATTGTACTTGTACGCCTCTTTGTTACTTACTGGAAATATACTTCATAGTTTGTATTCATTAGTTGAATTGGTCTTGTATTATGCTATCACTGGTTACATATTTTTTTTTGTGCAACACTGTTAAGACTTATGAATCAACTTATATGAATCGATGATACTATGTAGGTAATTGAACATATGGAAGAAGACCAAGCTTCTTTATTCGGGGATGTGGCATTAAGTTTTTTTCGGCCACGGATTCTCATTGTTTCCACTCCAAATTTTGAATACAATGTAGTACTCCAGAAGTCGAATCCTCCAACCCAAGATCAAGAGGAGTTAGACGAGAAAACCCTCTTACAATCATGCAAGTTTCGTAATCACGACCACAAATTTGAGTGGACCAGAGCGCAGTTCAGACAATGGGCATCTAACTTAGCTGCTCGGCACTATTACAAGGTGGAGTTTAGCGGCGTTGGTGGTTCTTCTGATGTTGAGCCCGGCTATGCTTCACAGATTGCCCTGTTTAAAAGGGATTGGAAACTTGAAGATGATGTACTGAAGCATGCTGATGAACACCATTATAATGTAATATGGGAGTGGAATAGTAGAAAGGAATAGATTCTTTGAAGTTTGCAAACTATAGTGAGACAAGTACAGTTCTTTTATTTAGGTAATCAGATTGCTGGTGTTTTTGAAAGCAGAGAAGCAAGGTAGAATGGATTCTAGAAGACAAGGTGAATTGAGAGGTTTATGTAGTAGGGTACTGATAGAAAGAAGAAAAAAGGGAAATAGTTGGATATATTTTCATCCATTGCATTTCTTATAAATGTATATTGCATCTACTACCTATACGTCCCATGAAGAATAAATAACTTCGAATAAGTACGGTATGTGGAGCTAATGCTCCGCGTTTTATGTGGCTGTAGTTATGAATAGTTTTAACATTTATTACTTTTCATATCATTTCAATTTTTTTAAATTATCCATATTTTCATCTATATTTGAGTTCTTTAAATTTTGACAATATAATATGACAAAAAGAATAAATAACACAAAATTTGAAAAGATAATTTTCAGTGAAAAAACTCAAATTATAGCCTGTAATACATATCAATCTAAACGACAGTAAATTATCCTTTAATTAGGGATCAAGTAATTACTTACTCAAACAATATTAATGTGAGAAAGTAACTGCAAAAAGTAGTGTTAGTTATGTTCGAAAATGGCTCTTTTTTAACGGTTGGAATTCACGCGCACTAGAAGGAAAGAGAGAAGTTTGAATTAAACTAGGCAAGAGCGAGTAAGGAGAAGAGAAGGGTTTGGTTTTCGTTCTCGTTGAGTGGGTTATCATGAAGTCATATAGATTGTCAGAACTGGGCGATGCTGACCTTCGCAGCCTAATTGCTCGCCCTCGTATCGATTTCTCTTCTGTATTCTCTCTGGTCTGCTTCCCTCTCCGTCCCTTCACACTTTCCCTCTTTCTCACCGTCGTTTTCAGTCTCTCACACTTCACTTTGCAGGTCAACCCCATTATTGACCATGTTCGTGAAAGAGGCGATGCTGCTGTCAAAGAGTGAGTTCGTGTTTCATTGTTCCTTACTCTTTTCATTCCTCTTTGTCACTGTCGTTACGATCATTATCAACCTCACAATTCTTTCCGTATTTCTCTAGATATACTTTGAAATTCGACAAAGTTCAATTGGATAACATTGTTCAACTTGTCTCCGACCTTCCAGATCCGCTGGTATTTTTATTGCTTATTCGTATCACCGTTCCGTTATTTGTTTGAAGTGTTCATGTTATTCAATTTTGACTTTCTGCATTGCATTGCAGCTTGATGCGCATGTTAAGGAAGCTTTCGATGTCGCCTACAACAATATATATGCCTTTCATGCTGCTCAGAGGACTCCTGAAACAAATGTTGAGAACATCAAAGTACGATAACATCTTTTTCTTAACGTATTCGCGTTTCATTAGTGGACATTGGTGTGCCTTCTTTTCTGAAACTTCTTTTTGAGTAGGTTCTGGTAGGATTATCTTGCAAGTAGATATTTCGAGATCTAATAAAATATAATACCTTCTACTTTCTCTATCACACCTAATTCGACTAAATTTTATAGACTTAATGATAGTTTTGGTCTTTCAAGTTTTGTAATTGGACTCTACTGGTATAGTCTATAAGAAGCATGGACACAGGATACAACTAAATTACAGAATATAAACACGGCTCTAATATATTCCACGGTTGGAAATAGAATCGATTTCCTCGGTTTTTGTTCTTTGGCACCGTCACCACCAGCTTCCTGCCGCTGCACACAGTCTCCGTCTCAGGCTAGGTCCACAGCTGAAGTTGGAACCGCTAGAGACCGATACCTAGAGAAACGTTGACACTGACCCTCCACCGCCACATTTTCAAGGATGGGTCGCATCACTTCCAGCGCGTTTTACGCCGCGTCACTTCCAACACATCCAAGGATTGGGCCATGCCCCGACTAAGGTGTCCGACGCTCTGTTATGCACGCATCTATAGTGTTTCTGTGGCAATGGCTTGTTGGAAGCAGGAAAACGACTTCCAGTTAAAGCGTCCAAGCTTCAGAGGTTCTAGTCCTTGGGGTATTATAATTATGCGATTTGAGACTTTTTGTTAGTTTGTTGTTAAATATATCAACAGATTTTGTTGATGTAATATTGGGCGATGATGACAGTTAACATGTTTCATGACACATGCTCTCGTGACTTATTTTCAATTTTTATCCCTTTTTATAGCACAATCATGAAGGACTAGAAGTGAAATTAAGTCATGTCACTAAACGTTTTAGTCATCATATTAGCTGCACGTCATCATTCAATGTTATCAAAGCAAAATCTTTTAAATATTTAATAGAAAACCGACGAAGTGACCAAATTAAAAATGACACAAGTGCGACATCTGGAGGACTCAATTTGTGCAATTGGACATAGGGGGACCAAAATTGCACGACTGAGAAACTAAAAATGCAAAGCATTTTTACTATTCCTTGTGGTTGTATAAGCGTCCCTTCTCTTGATTGGTTTTTGCTATCTTTTTTGTATGCTGATAACAAGTTATTTTCATTTCATTATATTCCCTTCATGTTTGTCTTATGTTAATCTTTTGAGTTTTCTGAAATTGTCAGGGAGTCAAATGCAAGCGAGTTTCAAGAAGTATTAATACTGTGGGCCTTTATGTTCCAGGGGGAACTGCTGTACTACCTTCAACAGCCCTGATGCTTTCAGTTGTAAGTTGAATTTATGTCTAATTAGTTTGTGGTATTGTTCTCCATCCTCTAGTGGCATCGGGATAGCAGATAATAATCATCATCTTATCAGATTTTATTAATCTTTGATTGTTTTATTTATATTCCAGCCTGCACAAATTGCTGGATGTAAAACTGTCGTTCTCGCTACTCCTCCAGCTCAGGATGGCACTATATGCAAGGTAGTCATCTGTATTGTATGAAAACATATTTGTGGTTAGTATCTTTTCTGACCAATGTTTTTGTCTGCAGGAGGTAGTGTATTGTGCGAAGAAGGCAGGGGTTACTCACATCCTTAAAGCTGGAGGAGCTCAGGTTTGAAGCATGATAAAATTTCATCGTTGTCTTATCTGTTTCTATAGTTTGAAATTAATATTCTTATGTTTAATTTAATTTTATATTTGTGTATTTGTATTAATGATTAAAAATCATTAATGACATTTTTTGACACTGTAGGCCATATCTGCCATGGCTTGGGGAACAGAAACTTGTCCCAAGGTAGATCCGTTTTTCTCATTATAATCTCATTTATTTTTTTTGAACTTTCAACTATAGTTTCTAACTATTAGAATGAGCTCATATCTTCTCTTACTATTACATGTTATCGTGGATTCGATTTACAATTTTTTTTTTTATATATATCTGATAAAGAGCTGAGACCTCATGTTAGGAGTGTCTATAGTAGGCAAAATAAGAGGGACACAAGGGATAAGGCCATTTATTAATTGTAACAGAAATAACTAATAGCCAACTACAGTAAGTTGGTTGTTGATCAGGTGGGTATTAGAAAAAGGGGGCTAAGTTAGCAAGGGGTATCGTAATTGATCTTTGTTGGGGAGAGTACAGATCTCTCGAAAACCTGTAATTCACTTTCGGTGCAAGCAATAAAGAATCTGTCTTCATTTTCTGATCCAGTTCGTATATTTTATTCTGTTTTTGGCGAGGTAAAGCTCTTATATGCTTGAATTCCCCCCAACACCTCTTATAGGCTGAGTGTCTTAATGTATTATTTAATTATTGCATTATATATAGAAGTAGTATGAAAAAGAGGGTATTTGCAATTTCTTCTAACCTATAAGGAACCTAGTTTAATCTTAGTGTCGCAAACCTTTTTTTTTTTTTTTTTTTATATTAGAAAGCTTTTTTCAG